>Ga0075163_10001382_pt1 | contig 32577 bp, 26 predicted proteins | sample JI1023141ADNA_FD_71478 | JGI IMG/M metagenome (GOLD analysis project Ga0075163, IMG submission 71478) | Wastewater effluent complex algal communities from Wisconsin, to seasonally profile nutrient transformation and Carbon sequestration -... | ecosystem: Engineered > WWTP > Effluent > Algae...
TTCGAATGCAGTAAGTACTGAGGCCCCGGAAATGCTGCCATCCATCAAGTTACCTTCTCCGCGCAAGCGTAATTGCGAGGCGCCATTTACATTCAGATAAAGTTCATCAGCATCCATATCTACCTGGCCTAACGATGCGCCCGACAACGTAACATCCAAACGCGCCACATCATCAAAGCCACTTACCTTTCCGTTTACGGCTCCCGAAAAATTTATGCCCACTAACTCAGGCATCGAAATGGTAACGAATGTAGTGTATTGACGATTTTCAGATTCATCGAAACGAACAATCAGCGAGTTGCCACTTTTAAAAACTTCCAGGTCGTCCAGATTTCTCCTATCGCCTTCTGCTTTTATGGTGTAATGGGTGCCCGCTACAATTGTTACATCCAATGCATCGCCAGCTTCCACCCTATCAAAATCAACAACTGCAAATGAACGTGCATCTTGCTGGCGTGGCCCCGGATCTTCGTCATTCAAACAGGCTGTTAACCAGACGGAGGCTGACAAAAGTAAAATAAGGTTAAACCGTTTCATCGCGTGTAGCTTTTTGGCTTAAAGATTAATTGTCAATTCTTAAAAAGTCACCGCTTTTGGTAAACTCCAGTTCAAGCCCGTTATTCAACTTTACTTGTTGATTGCGGTCATCTAACTCCCAACCAATAATTACATTATCAGGAAAATTAGCTGCGGTATGTTGTCTGATTTTTTCTGGAATTACACTATCCGGAAGTTGAGAAATGCTGCTGATCTCAGTGATGTCATTTTTCTTGTTGAACTCTAATGAAACAGACCCGGCTAAGATCACATCATAAGATTTAGAAAATCCATCGCGGTCTTTTACTACCTGAACTATCTCGTTAGTTGGAAAATGAGTGCTTACGTAGTTTTTAATTGACGAGGGTAGCTCAGAGCTTGGGATTATCTCTTCATCATTACAAGCAACCAGAAATGTTGCTATCAGGGCTAACAAAAAGATGTTTTTGAAAAATTTAGTCGTATTCATGTTTATAGTTTTTAATTTGTTTGCTACTCTGTTAAAGGATTTTCGCAACTACTCCGGTTCTACTTTGTTACAATCCAATTGGCGCATTTGATAGTAGGACAACCCACTAGCCAATTACCCCTACTCGTTAAAAGATTTTTTTTAAAACTCGATTTTATAACTCAGAACGGGTAAGAGCGGCATCATATACCATTTTTCAACTTTACCGCTTTGTGCTTCAAAATACTGGCCGCCCAGGTTTTTACGATTAGTGGCATTTTGCAAATCCAGCGAAAGCGTAGAAGTAGTGCGGGCTTTGTTGCGCTTTATGCTGAAGCGTACATCGGTTCTGAAATAATCAGGCAGTTGTTCCGTAAACGATAGCGCTTCCATGTAATGGGTTTCGCCAAGCTCAACTGATTTAGTCATATCTATAGGGGTAGTCCAAAAACCTCCGGTATAAATTGTTCTGAGATTTATGCCAAACACCCGGCCTTTCTTCCAGTTATATTCTTTCCCCGCTGTAAAGCTTACTGCATGCTTACCATTAAAGCGCGAGTTTCGCCAAACGTTATCTAATGCTTTGTATTCGGAATTATAAAGCGAGGCCGATAAGAGAAAATATAAATCGTTGTGCAGAAATTGTTCTAAGGTAAGTTCTACACCATAGTTGCGGCCAACACCTTTATTTACCATCGGTTCGGTTTCAAAACCTTGCTCCAGTGTCAAAGTAGAAACCGGACTGTTTACATCGTTACGCACAGCAATGTTATACAATTGTTGATAGTAGGTTTCAGCTTTTATGCGCAGGTAGCGCGAAAGTGAGCGATCGTACCCCAACACAATGTGATGTGCCTTATTGAAGTCGAGATTTAAATTAGGCTGTGTAATTGTTCCATCTTGTTGCTCAACCTGTGCTTCATAAACACTTATCGGTTGCATCTGGCTATGCAAGCCATAACCCAGCGAAAAAGATTGTTGCTCGCTGAGTTCATACTTTACGGAAGCGCGCGGTTCCAGTGAAAATCTTTTATTGTTGGTGAGATAAAGTGAATGCACCCCGGCATTAAAACTAAACTGTTCGCTCACTTTATAATTCCATTGCGAAAATGCCTGCACCGTGTGTGCGTGCAGTTTAGAATCCAGCGGCTCTACAATCTCATTTAATTCTGCATCGCGGTAACGCAGGTTTAAGGCATACGTATGGCGATTTAAATACACACCTGACCGCAAAGCACTTTTAGCGTTGAATTTTTGATTGAGTACTGAGCTAAACGTAATTTTTCTGTTAGAATACTTTTGAATGTAATTGAATTGCGGATTGTAGTCGTTATCTAATCGTTCATCTTCATACCCATGATTATTTCCTGAAAGCACTATCGTGGTTTGCAGATAGGTATTGGGATTAATGGTATAAGCATGTTTAAACCCCGCAGCGCCCGTGTTTGAAAAGTAATTGGAATTGTAGCGTTCATAATCAAACTCCCAAATTGTTGAGTCTTTCTTTGCTTTCTCATACTGATTGCTAAGTCCGCCAAAACCAAACAAAGAGAAATTACCAAAGTTGTTGGTAGGCAAATAAATGTTGTACGATAAATCCTGAAAGTTGGTAACCGCATCACCAATGTTTACTCCTACTTTGGAAAGTACACTTAGTGTGGAGTATCGGTAATTAATCAGATAAGAGCCACGATAGTTTTTTGAGAATGGTCCTTCGGCTGCAATGTCTAAGCCCAACACCCCGGCTTGTATGGTGTACTCGCGTTTTTCATTATTTCCTTTACGGAGATTAAGATCAAACACACCTGCTAATGCATTTCCATACTCGGCTGCAAACGCTCCGGTAGAAAAATCGGAGTTGGCCAACAGTTGCGAACTGAGAATAGAAATACCACCGCCCGAAGAACCTACTACTGCAAAATGATTGGGATTGGGAATGTCCACACCTTCCATGCGCCACAACAAACCAAACGGTGAATTACCACGAATAGAAATGGAGTTGTTGCCATCATCGGCTGAGACTACGCCTGCAAAAGAGATAGCCGCTCGAGCCGGATCGTTAACGGCTGCCGCAAACTTGCGCGTTTCTTCTACAGAAAATGTGCGCGTGCTTACTACAGCCATTTCATTTAACGGTTTGTTCTTCTCGGCATCGGGGCGAACAACAATCTCCGCTAATTGTGTAATGTCTTCTTCTATGGGCACATTCAACACAACTTCTTTTCCTGAGTTTACCACCAGATTGGTGGTAACATCTTTGTATCCAACAAAAGAAATTTTTAATGCTTGTGTTCCTACCGGCACATTATTAATACGAAAGTTTCCGTCAGTATCGGTAGTGGCGCCTAATAGCGGCTCAGTGTTTAGAATAACAACCGTAGCTCCGGGCAATCCTATTTTTGAAATTTTATCAACAACAGTACCACGAACAGTTTGTGTGAGCGATTGTGCGTTTGAAAAGGCAGATACTGTTAGTAAAGCAACCACTAACAGTGAGGGTTTAAAATTTGTCATACACTTTTTTTATTTCGTGTGTATGACAAGCGAGGTTTAGATCACCCCTAATTACTTTAGAAATTTAGTAGAGATTCTTTTATAAGAATCGTAATCCCACCTTGGCTCCAAACCACATAGCCAGATTATTATTTGCTCCTACACTAACCGAAGTACTGGCCGGTGTATAGTAGGTAAACATTTCAGGGTAGTCGGTAAACGATTTGCGTGTTAAGTATGCATTAAAAGTAACACCGGTAGAAAGTGAAAACTTCTTTGCCATTTGAAACTCAAAACCAAGATAGGCTTTGTTGAGTAGGCTAAGTGCATTGGTAAAACTTCCTTTGTTTACATGTTGGCTTGTTAAATCCATATCGAGGTAAAGCCAACGGGTAAGCTTACGCGAAGTGCCTGCACCATAACCAAAAGTCCAGATGGAAGTATCGTTAGCTTGCACCGATTGTTCCGGTTTAAAGCCAGCCATTATTATGGTATAAAAATTTCTAACACCCGTTCTGAAAGCCAGATTAGTTGGAAAAACCTCATCGCCCGAAACTTCAATTTTATGATAGCCATTTCGTACAATACTAAACAATCCAATAGGCACACCGCCCACACTATCGGCATAATTGATTAACCCGATTTGGGTGCCTTTTACCTGCCGCGCATAATTAAACAATGCACTTACCTGCGAACCCGAAATCTTTTTGGTGGTAAGGTTTGTAACTCCCGCAAACTGCGAGCCCTTGTAATCTCCTCTTTGCAGATTACCAAAACCTGCCACCTGCACACCATAAGAAGATTGATTGTTGTAGTTACTAAACCCCGCGACCTGTACGCCATTCATATCGCCAAGATTGGTGTTGGCAAAGCCCGCTACCTGCACACCATGACCGTTGCTTAAATTTGTATTGGCAAAGCCAGCCACTTGCACAGCCGTAACATCACCTGCATTCAGGTTAAAAAATCCCGAAGCTTGAACGCCATAAAAATTTCCACCCACCATATTTCCAAAGCCTGCAATCTGCAACCAGCGCACATCGCCACGATCGAGATTAAAAAAGAAACCCAACTCTATCTGGCGCGTGCCCAACGAATAGCCACCGAGAAAGTTGATGGAATAATCGTTAATCACATTTCCGCTTAAGCGACCATGCGTGCCGATAAAAGGCAACAACGAAACCTGCGCCATAGAATAAAGTGTGTCAGAAATATTCTGCACGTTAGGTTCAGAATAATAAGGTCGCGCCAATTCTTCTTTTAAGGAAAGTGTTATTGAGTCATTCGGGATTTCGGGGATTTTTAAATGCGATGTATCTACCTGCATCGATTTCATGGCAATGATATAATATTGGTTTGCCGATTCGGTGATTTGTATTGTGGTGTCGCGATAATCTTTCTTACTAAAAGATAGCAACAACGAATCGCGCTTCTCAATCTTTATGCGAAAAAATCCATAGTCATCGGAAGCAACAGACGAAAAAGATGCTTTGTGATAAATACTGGCATGCGGCACTTTGTTTCCGGTAATGGCATCTTCTATGTAACCACTTACCACAATGGTTACCATATCGTTTTTAACAGGAGGTGCTGCTGCCTTGGTAAGAATTATATAGTTGCCCTTCGCTTTGTAGTTAAGTGTTCCCTGAAACATTTCGTTCAGCACCTGGCGCACCGTTAGGTTTTGCACATTCAAATTTACCGTGTGGTTGGCATCAATAATAGAGCTGTTATACGAAAATGAAAACCCGGCTGCCTGACCAACGCGGGTTAATACCAAAGTTGCTTTTTCATTCTCAGCCACAATGGTTATCGGGCGCTCCAACAGCGGCAACTCCCTCTCTTTGGTTTGTGCACCACACACCACAGCCAGCAACAGAAATGAAAAAGCGTAAAAAAATTTCATGCGTGCTTATTGGGAGTTGGTACATCCGTCACCATCCAGAATCAACTCCTCACCTTTTCGGGTTAGCGTCAGGTTCATGGTTTCGGCTATTACTTCGGCAATAATGGCTGGGTTATCTTCTTTGTAATTGGCGGTAAGTCGGCAATCAAAAAGTCTTTTGTTTGCCAGCACGATTTTAGAATTATACACTTCGTTCAATAACTCAACCACCGATTTTAAATCGGTATTATTAAAGCTGAAAACTTTTGTCTTATAGGCCAGAATATTGGTATCGGGCTTTTCAATGCGGTAAAACATTTTATTGCGCTTGCTGTAAATAGCGCGTTGGCCCGCCTTCAGGTTAAGGCCGCTATCGTACAAGGTGTAAAACTGAACTTCGCCTTCCGTTACCAGAATTTCGATGGTATCTTTTTCAGGATAAGCTTTTAAGTTAAACTCTGTACCAATGTCGCGCACCAGTATGTCTTCGGCTTCAATTACAAAAGGTTTTTCTTCATCGTGTTTTACGCTGAAGTATGCCTCACCTTTTAATTTCACTTTGCGTGATTTTGCTTTGGCATCGTAAGTGTAAGCCAGTTCGCTTTTCTTATTGAGAAAAGCCGTGCTGCCATCGGGCAGTGTGTCTTGTCTTGTGGAGTCGGCACTCACCACCGCCATTTGCTGTGTGGTTTGCCCAATGGGATTGTTCAGAAAATAAATGACACCAGAGAAAATGGCAATGCCCGCGGCTATGCGCACCCAGATACTGGTTCGCTCCGTCCGCTTGTGGATCGACACAACTTTTCCTTCACTCAGACGATCTCTTACTTTGTTCCAGGCTGCATCGGTATCGAACTCTACTTTAACATCGTTGCTGGCCGCTTTATCAAAAATAATTTTAAGATTATCAAAGTAAGTCTGGTTAGCGGGGTTCGCAGCAAGCCATGTATTCAACTGCAGCTGCTCTTGCTCAGTAGCTTCTCCGGCCAACACTTTGCCTATCAACTCATCCATATCGTCATGCTGCAATTTCATTACGGCATCCAGTTATTCATAAAAATCAAAAACAAAGGCAAATAATCTTTCAACTGCTCGCGCATCAACTTCAATGCTTTGCCCATGTGGTTCTCAACTGTTTTTATTGAGATCTGAAGTTGATCGGCTATCTCCTGATATTTTAATTCTTCAAAGCGGCTGAGTTGAAAAACCAACCGGCATTGTTCAGGCAAGGTTTGCATGGCTTGCGCGATTTTTATTTCAAGCTCGGCTGCCTGCACGTTATGCATCACCGATTCTGCAGCCACCTCGCCCACATACAGTTGGTGCGCCACATGCTGTTGTTTTACTTTTTCGTGTTTGATAACGTTAAGGCAACTGTTGCGCACCATGCGATACAGGTAAGCCTTTAGTGAAGTTTCAATTTCAATACCCGTTCGTTTTTCCCAAACCGAAATGAAAGCCGTTTGTACAACTTCCTCCGCTTCTTCCTTATCATTTAAAAATGAAAAGGCATAGCGACAAAGGGGCTGGTAATAGGCGCGGAAAATCATCTCAAAAGTACTTTGGTTGCCCTGCCGGAATTTTTCTAATACCTGCTTTTCCGATAAATCCACCGCCTTTGTTGAGAGTTTGGTGCAATTTAACGGTTTCGGGCTTTGAGTAAAGACAACCCAAAGAACTTTTACCCCTACCTTAAAATAAAATAAGCCATCCCTGTTAAAGGATGGCTTATGGCTACTTCTATTTTAGAGGATTTAAACCCGCTTCATTTTTTCAAACTTATATACTTCGGGCATTTCAGAATCGTCATGCATGGATACTTTCAAGTCTTTGATTATCCCGTTGCCGATATCGTACACCCAACCGTGAATGTATGGAAAACCACCTCTGCGCTGCCACGCATTTTGTATAATGGAGGTTTTGCCTAAATCATACACCTGTTCTGTTACATTCAATTCAATAAAGCGATCTTCACGCTGCTTCATATCGGTAATGGCTTCCAGTTCGTCCTGGTGCAGACGATAAACATCTTTAATATGACGAATCCAGTTGTCGATCAACCCGATTTGTTTATGCCCCATAGCAGCCCGCACACCACCACAACCGTAGTGCCCACACACAATTACGTGGTTTACTTCCAGCACGTTTACAGCATAGTCCAGCACGCTTAACATATTCATATCGGTATGCACAACCATGTTGGCAATATTACGATGTACAAATACTTCGCCTGGATTTGTTCCGGTAATTTGATTGGCCGGTACGCGACTATCAGCACAGCCTATCCAAAGAAACTCTGGCTTTTGTGTGTTGGCCAGTTTATTAAAATAGTTTTTGTCCTCGTGCAGCATTTGTTCTACCCACGCGCGGTTTTGTAAGAGCAGTTGATTGTATTTTTCCATAGTGTTATTTGTTTTTCGGATTGTTTAAAATTTATAGCGTTTAATTTATGCCAGCGCTTTTTCTGACAGCTTTAACCCATTTATGTTTATCGTAATATTTTTTGTTTTGGCGGTTTCAGTAAAGTCGTTTAACGTTTCCAATATATCAGCATCCACAAAGCCAGCGTGGGTTGCATCAATCACTAACTGAGAATCTTCCGGCACTTTAGCCAACTCTTGTCGTAGCGCGGCCTTGTTCAGGAAGGTAACATCTTTAGTAAACTTAATCATATATTTTTCATGGTCGGAAACCACAACCATTGCCTTTTTGAAATTAGTTATGAGAATGAAAACAAGCGCTACACCAATGCCGAGGAAAACGCCCAACAATAGATTGGTGAATAATACGGCAAGCACTGTAGCTACGAATGGTAAAAATTGCGCCCACCCTTTATGGAACATCTCTACAAAAGCCGATGGCTTGGTGAGTTTAAACCCTGTTACCAACAAAATACCGGCCAGGCAAGAGAGCGGAATCAACATTAATAATTGCGGAATTAAAACTACTGATAACAATAAGATGCCTCCATGCGAAATGGCAGAAGCTTTACTACGCGCACCGGCATTTACGTTTGCCGAACTGCGTACAATAACAGATGTTACCGGCAACCCACCTAGTAAGCCCGACATTACATTACCAAATCCCTGTGCTTGCAACTCTCTATTAAGAGGTGTTAACCTACGTGCCGGATCCATTTTATCAACGGCTTCAATACTTAACAAACTTTCCAGACTGGCTACTACAGCAAGTGTAATGGCAGTTGTATAAACTTTAGGATTTTGCCAGGCCGAAAAATCGGGGAAGGTAAAAAATGCACTGAACCCCGATTCGGAATATGATGGCAACGAAACAAGATGTTGTGCACTAATAACCAGATCGGGTGAAGAAATTTTATAGATCGCGTTAAGCCCAATGCCTAATAATACAACAGCAAGCGGAGCCGGCACAATGCGAAAGAATCTAAAGCGCAATAAAAAATTAGAGTTCCAAATTATTAATACCAGCACCGAAATAACACTGATTATTACTGCACCGGGACTGATATAATTTAAGGCTTCAACTATTTCTGAGAATGTGTTGCGACCATCGGCCTGAAAAAAACTTTCATCACCTTCATAATCGGCATCGAAGCCAACGGCATGTGGTATTTGTTTTAGAATAAGAATTAATCCAATACCGGCCAGCATACCTTTTATAACTGCCACCGGAAAAAAATGCCCGATGGATCCGGCTCGTATCAGGCCTAAAATAATTTGCAGTGCCCCAGCCACAACTACACTTAATAAAAAAATCTCGAACGTGCCGAGATCTTGAATGGCGACTAATACAATAGAAGTTAGTCCTGCTGCAGGGCCACTTACGCTAAGTGATGAGCCGCTTAATGAGCCTACTACTATGCCTCCTATAATCCCAGCCATTAAACCAGAAAAAAGAGGCGCCCCCGATGCTAAGGCAATACCTAAGCACAAGGGCAGGGCTACAAGAAAGACAACAACTGAGGACGGAAAGTCCGTTGACCAAAAACTTCTCAAATTCATAAAAAGGAAAAAAGGAAAAACTAAAACTTACATGCCCTTTTGGGCAGAGGTGCCTGCACTACTCTACACCTGTGGTGGTGGTGAAATTATTTCCAAGAAATGGAAACTAGTAAGGAATTGATTGCTGTGATGAAGTTTACCTGATAATGCCCAGGAAGTATGGCGTACATCGTGCGGTACTAACTTAGAAGTTTCATCATCTTCACCGGTTGTATCTTCTTCCACAGGCGATGGAACAGGCTGCTCATCAGTCTCATCGGTAAGATCGCACGCGCATTCCGTTGCCGTTGCTTTTTTCAACGAAGTGGTGATAATGTTTGCCGATACCAGGAACAGCAGACAAAAGATAGCCACATATGAAAATATAATCTTAGCCATGGAAGACGGCAAATATAACAAATTGTTTACACGGCTTACAGGGCCTTTTGGTTTAAGAAATAATTAACAAGCTACTCACTTCGTAATGAGTTTACAGGATTAGCCAATGCAATTTTAAACGAGCGAAAGGTTACAGTTAGTGTTGCCACTACAAGACTAATCAGGCCAGCAAAAACAAATACCAGAATTTCTGCCTCAATCCGATAGGCAAAATTATCCAGCCATAAGTTGCCCAGGTAGTACATAGCTGGTGCAGAAATAGCAAAGGCTGCAAGCACCAAAAAAACAAACTCGCGGGTAAGCAACCACGTAAGATGAACCGTTGATGCACCCATTACTTTACGAAGGGCTATTTCGCGTGCCCGTTGCTCTGTAACAAACATAACCATACCCAACAACCCAAGACAACTAATAAAAACAGATAAGGCAGATAGATAACTAAATATCTTGCTGGTGCGCTCTTCGTTGCGGTACGATTGATCTATCTCTTGATCGAGAAATACATACTCGAATGGTGCACCTGGATTAATTTTTTTAAATACCTCCTTAACAGCTTCTGTATGCTCAACCAGATTGCCCGCTCCAAGCCGAACAGCTATACGATAATATTCATCTTTGTCTATATAGATTAACATCGGCTCTATTTTTTTGTGTGCCGATTTAAAATTGAAATCCTTAACCACACCTATAATTGGATTTTTGATTCTTGAGCCGATGGTTATGGTTTTACTTAACGGATTGGAAACTCCCATTTGCTTTGCTGCTTCCTCGTTGATTAGCATCGCGCCTGAATCTGAAATAATCTCAGGCGAGAAATCGCGACCCGAAATAATTTCCATCGAAAACGTTTTTACAAAATCCTGTTCTACAGGTAGCACATGAAATAAAACACTTGCTTCAGGATTCTTGCCTTCCCATTCTACCTGATCGCTCGATTCGTTAATATTAGAAAGCCTTGAACTGGTTGCTGTTACACTCATTACGCCTGGCAGCGTAAGCAGCTCTGATTTAAACGCATCAAATTGTTGTCTCAGATTTCTGTTGGCCGAAAAGGTGAGGACGTTCTCTTTCTCAAAGCCAAGATCGCGCGCACGAATGTATTCCAGTTGATCTTGCACCACCAAAGTGCCTGCTAAAAATGAAATGGCCAACACAAATTGTATTACTACCAACGTGCGTCTGAAAATAATAGTGCCTCTTCCACCTTTAAGATAACCTTTTAAAACTAATGCCGGATTTAGTGCGGATAGCAATAGAGCCGGATAAGCTCCTCCTAAAAACGAACAGAAAAATACCGATGCCAACAGTGGCAAATAAATTGTTGGGTTTACTATTTCGAATTCAATTGACTTGCCACTTAACTCGTTAAACGAAGGCAACATGAACCAGCTTACTCCAACTGCTACTAAAAATGCCAGTACAGTATACAGTAATGATTCAGAAAAAAAATGAAACATTAATTGCAGTCTGTTGGCGCCAATTACTTTTCGCACACCCGCTTCTTTGGCTCGTTTGAATGATCGTGCCGTAGCCAGGTTTGCATAGTTAATACTTGCGATGATGAGAATAAAAATTCCCACCGCTGAAAAAATGTACACATACAGAATATTGCCCCGGCCCGCACCATCATTATTTAAATGACTTGAATAAAGATGAATCGCCTTTAGTGGTTGTGTGATGAGTTCGGTATCTGTATTCGGGTGGTGTTCCTTAATCAGATTTTTGATTTTATCATTAAACGCAAGCGGGCTTGCAGTAGCCGATAATTTCGCATACGTATAATAATTATTAAAATTCCATTTAGACAAATCGTCATAACCACCGGCCCGAACAAATTCCATCGGAATAACAAAATCAAACTGTAAGTGAGAGTTACCGGGTACGTCTTTAAGCACCGCAGCTACCAACAACTCTTTACTAAGTATGGTTAAGGTTTTACCAATTGGATCTTCTGTATTGAAATAAACCGAGGCAAGGCGTTCCGAAATCATCACCACATCAATAGCCGATGCAAAGGTTTTGTACTCTCCTTTTACAATTGGAAAATTGAAGACATCAAAAAACTCAGGGTCGGCCAAAATGCCTTTTTGCACGAAGGCCGTTTCATTTCTTTTAACAATAAACTCAGAATTGCCCACACGGCAAGCGGCCTCCACTTCGGCAAATGTTGCTTTTAAGTATGGAGCCAGCGGAGCGGGTGTTACCGTTACCGGGTATAACTCGTTGTTATCGTTATACTGATTTTCTACTACACGGTAGATGTTCGCGCTATCATTATGAAAGCGATCGTAACTCCACTCTTCTTCCACCCAAAGAAAAATAAGAATGAACGCACTTAGCCCAACAATCAATCCGGAGAGGTTGATGAGGGAGTAAATGCTGCGCATTTGGCGCAGCACTATTTTAAAGTAACTGGAAAGCAATTAGAAGAGCGTGTTTCAGGCTCGCAACTAAAGTAAGTTGCTCCGGTTTGATTCGGAAGCCGGTGTAAGAATTTTTGAGTTTTATTCTACTTCAACAATTATTTCAATCTCCACGGCAATGTTGCTGGGCAGGGAGTTCATCCCCACGGCCGAGCGGGCATGCTTCCCTTTCTCGCCAAACACAGCCACCATTAAATCCGAGAATCCATTTATCACCTTGGGTTGATCGGTAAACGTATCGGTGCAGTTAACCATGCCCAAAACTTTTACTACACGCTTTACTTTGTTTAAATCGCCTAACTCGCCTTTAAGTGTAGAAAGAATTGCAATAGCTGTTTGCTTTGCAGCTTCGTATCCCTGTTCAGTAGTAAGGTCTGCTCCCACTTTACCGGTAATGTTGCTGCCATCGGCTTTGGTTGGGCCATGCCCCGCCAGAAATATCAGGTTGCCGGTACGCACTGATTTAACATAATTAGCCATCGGTTTGGTGGGTGTATATAACTCGATACCTAACTCCTTTAACTTTTTATCGAAGTCAACTTTTTGTGCGGAGATAGAACCAGCACACAGGCAAAACAAACAGACAACTAAAATGCGTTTCATAGATTTATTTTTTAAGAACAGGAAGGTATAAAACTTTGTGCGAAACGCGGTAACTTCCAAAAAAATTGTAATAAGATGGCTGATGTTTTTCGTTGCCCGTGGTGCCTGGGGTTTGATCAATACATTCAATATCATGATGAAGAATGGGGTGTGCCTGTGCATGACGATCGCAAGCATTTTGAATTTCTGATTCTGGAAGGTGCACAAGCCGGACTGAGTTGGGCAACCATTTTAAAGAAACGCGAAGGCTATCGGAAAAACTTTGCTGATTTTGATCCCGCCAAGGTGGCTCGCTTTACGGAAAAGAAACTGGAAAAAATTTTACAAGACCCCGGCATTATTCGCAACAGGTTGAAAGTGTATGCTGCCGTAAATAATGCCAAACGATTTTTAGAAGTACAGCAAGAGTTTGGAAGTTTTGATAACTACATCTGGCGTTTTGTGGGTGGCAAACCGATTGTTAACAAATGGAAATCATTAGGGCAGGTTGCGCCTACCACAAAAGAATCTGATGCCTTGAGTAAAGACTTGATCAAGCGTGGGTTTAAGTTTGTGGGCAGCACGGTAATATACGCACACATGCAAGCGTGTGGTTTGGTAAACGATCATTTAGCGGATTGTTTTAGATATAAGACGACTTCCAAAATGAAATAGGAAAATTGTTTAATCATCTGAACTTTTTTCGAAATTGCATGTTTAAACACGTATCAATAACAACCAAAACCAAAATCATGAAAAAAATTGCATTAATGTTGGTGGCAGGAATTTTTTTAGCAGCCTGTACCCCTAAAAACCCAGATGGCGAAAAAGCAGTAACTACTGAGGGCACAGAAGTGGCCGCAGCCGAAGGAGCTGAAGTGGCTATAAATACAAGTGCCTCTAAAATTATCTGGACAGGCAGCAAAGTAACAGGCTCACACACTGGCGATGTAGCACTTAAATCAGGTGTTTTAACAGTAAAAGAAGGAAAGATTACCGGAGGTAACTTTGTAACAGATCTGAACACGATCAACGATACGGATATGCAGGGCGAATACAAAGACAAATTAGATACTCACCTGAAGTCGCCCGACTTTTTTGATGTGGCTCAATTTCCTGAAGCTAAGTTTGAAATTACAAGCGTAACCGAAGGAGCAGAGGCTGGTAAAGTAACTATCTCTGGCAACTTGACTATGCGTGGCGTTACCAAAAACATTACGTTCCCGGCAACAGTAACCGAAGCAACTGATGCTTCTGTAAAAGCTTCTGCCGACTTCAACGTGTTGCGTGAAGACTGGGGTTTGGTTTATACCGGTATGGCCGATGATTTAATCAGCAAAGAATTTAATTTGAAGATTGAACTAGTAGCCGGAGTAGGCGCTTAATTCTTTCAGGTATTTTGAATTTTGAAAGCCCATTGCGCAAGCAGTGGGCTTTTTGTTGGGGTGCTGTAGCTGTAAATAGTGATTTTAGTGTGTGGTATCTTAACGTTTATGTGTGAACCGCTGGGCTTTCGAAGTGCGTCACAGTCCCACGACACAAACGTATTTTAAATAACTAAACTACAAATTTACACTTAGCCGCGCCATTGGTTAAGTACATTATTATTATTATGCACTGTGCCGCGTCAAACCGTGTCTTAACCACGCGAATGTAAAGGCTTTGGTGGTGTGTTGGCAACCGTGGACTTTGCATTGGTGGGTTTATTTCCTCTTATCGATCAATGACTATTCTCCGAAATGTAAGTTCACCTTTGTACTGAATCCGTAAGATGTACTGTCCCATTTTTAAATTTGATGTGTTTATCCTCTGCTTTTTACTCTTTGTTGAAGCACTTAACAGCTCTGTTCCTGTATCGTCAATTAGAGTAATCTGATACAACTCCGTTTCCGCTGTTTTACCTACATAGTCCGTCATCTCAACGTCAACATAATTATCTGCCGGGTTGGGGTAAACGGCAAATAGCCAGCTACAGTCAACATATTCTACTTCAGTACCTAACCAACTTGTTGAACCACACTCATTGGTTCCTCTCATTTCAAACACATAGTAGCCATTACTTGATGGATAATAATTCCACAGATTAGGTATATTGGCTTGATGAGTGCTAATTGGTGATGTGTAAAGAACTGTTTGCCCTGTTATATCCATTAGCCGTGCCTCAAAATTACCACTGGGTGCTTCTGAGTCTATTTCGAAATGATTACCATAGCTGCTAGAACAGAAATACATGCTTTCGTTTTCGCTATTGCTAAAATAGATGCCCCCAAAAGGGGGCCCCACCCAAAAATTATTGCTCTGTACCTGAACAGGATTACCACAACCCGTAATTGTAAATGTTATAATGCCCGAACCGCTCATTTCGCTGTTTATTGGTATCAATGATGCACTGGTTCCACTACCACTATTTGTCTGAAAATAAGTTGGTGAAGCTGCCCAAGTTACCGTAACGCCCGCTGGTACATTGCTAAGCGTAAACGTAGCCCCGCCTGTGCAGATAATTGAAGAACCACTGAGAGATGCTCCTAGTGTACCATTATAAGCAGATCCTACCCCAACAGCAAACCATGCATCTGTAACTGTTTTTACTTCACAACTGTTAGTGCCCCACTCCTGAGTAGCGTAGGCAATACTGGCAGTCCTTACAGACATAAAATCAGCACTTGGCGTAAGTGCTAATTCAGTATTGTATGCAATCTGTGCTGCAGTTTGTATTCCTAATCCTGTAACATTGAAATTATTACTCAAATCATTTGTTCCTGTGCCACCTTGCGATAAAAGAAAATACCAATGGCCTAGAACTGTTGCATTAATGTGAGGCGGTAAGGTATTGTTTACATCCCAAAAATTACCCAACCGGGTATCAGGGTAATTGCCTTCAGGAGGACTAACAAGGTCTGGCCTAAAACCTTCTCCCGATGGATTTCTCAACGAGCGAAGACAGCTAAATCCGTTAGCCATTATTTCTTCGCCCATCATCCAAGGTTCTTTTCCCTGAATACCTGACCAGTTTTCCACTGTGGCACCCCATATATCACTAAAGCCTTCGTTTAATGAACGAGCCTCCCCAGTAGCATTAAATCCTACTTCAAAGTGAGCAAACCCGTGTGCTAGCTCATGAGCTACCACATCCAAAGAAGTAACCGAGTTAAAGATGTTGTTACCATTACCAAAGCTAAACATCATTTCGCTCGGTCTGAAAAAGGCATTGTCCATTGGTCTGGGATTTCCAAAGTCATCTAATTCCCACCTATTCACCAAACTAGTTATTTCATGATCGTCATCATCAATACTGCTACGATCAAAAACTGTCCTGAAGTAGTCCAGAAACATCTCAACGCCAAAATGCACATCCAGCGCCCCTTCATTTGCCCCAGCCGATGTCCAAGTGGTTGTAGAGTTCACAAAATCCACCGTATTTACAGCTACATTATTCTGATTGTTTAGGGTGGAAATATTTACACCATCCCTTTCCTCTCTTAGTCTTACCCCACCCGCAAAAGTATCTCCTGTAAAATTCCTGTTACCACTATATACGGTTGCTCCAGTGCTCGGTACATTTACATAACAGACTTCATCTTCTTTCACGAGCACTTCTCCTGATTCGGCATCTACCATACATATTTTGGATTTTGTAGCATCGACAAATAACACCTCAACCTCGTACACATAACTATAACTGCTTTGAGTGTCTTGTTTCCAGAGCGTGAGCTTGGCTTTGGTTGAATTTGGCTTTAACCCTATAACAACAGAAGCGGATTTCACTGCTGCGTCTATGGCTGCCGCCTCACTGATAAGAGGTGAATTAGTCGGTCTTTCTATTTCTGCATATTCACCATTGGCGTGGGTAAAGGTTTCGTCTGTATAATGTAAATAATAATAAGCGTCATACACAGGCACATTGTCATACAACTGCTGGTACAAGACACTTTTTTGGTTGTTGCGCCTTGTCTTGGTTTTTACTAACCTAAAACCAACATTTTCATTCGTGCCTAGTGCTCTTTTTAAAAAAGCAATAGTATCGTTTGCCTTGTTCACGGATTCCGTACTATTTAATCTGAAATGGCGCAAGCGCCCTTTTTCATCAGTGATAGTATCGACAAGCTGCAACATGTTTTGAGCATAAGTTACTGAAAGCATGGTTGCAACATATACAACCATAAGTAAATAGAATCTCTTCATAAAAATTTTGTTTTAGGGTTGTGAAGTATATGGCTAAGTGCTTAAAAATTTGCATCATTCTCTTGTATAGAAAAAACGATCCCCTCCTTCACTTTTGAAATAATCTTCAAAGACTAATGTGTCATTAACCAATCTGTCAGCAATCCATTGATGACGATAACCATAGCCATCATGGTCAAACATGAGTACATTGGCATATTGCGAGGGGCTCAATCCTGGTATCTGAAACCATTCGTATACGAGTTTCTCTCGTACTACAATATCATTTACAGTATTTTCACGCCTGACAGAGTCTATAGGATAAAAAATAAGATATACCCTTTCGCTTTCAGGTATCTCTTCAATAATATATCCTGCTATTGTCCCCCGTACTGAACGGTGTAATCTCCATTTTCCATTTAGGAATTTTTTTAATTCCTGCAGGGAAAGGTCTTTCAAATCGCGTGTGCCTCGTATCTCTATTTCTTCCTCACTACATGATGAAAATATTAGGAACAGATACAGACAAATTACTATTGATAGTATTTTTTTCATTTCATGCCCTTTATATTATTATCTAATATCAGTTAATAAGACACATTTTTCTTCAAAAGGGTTGAATCTATTTATCATCTAATTGGCACTTTTTCTTGCTTGGAGTCCTGCGGCATTGTGCATTACTTTTGACTATATGCCATTCAATGACTTATAGCCAAAATACCCTTGTAAGATATAAGAAACTCACCCTATCAAACAAACCGTTTCCAGAACTATATTTTTATACACCTCATGAAATTGTGAATTCAGAAGATTTTAAATCGTGCTGTGGTAGCACTCGGGGATTCCGGAATTCGCCAAAGCAAGAAAGAGTGTTAGTAAACCTATCTTGCACAAGTTTCAAAAACAGATTTTCGTGCTCCTCCCGATAACTATCGGGAGGAATGACATTTCATAGGGAGAGTAGTCGCGCTTAAATGATTTTTTCAAGGTTACTAAACCTAAAACCTATAAGGTTTCAGAAACCTTATAGGTTTTTTCCTGCTTTCAATTTCTTAAACGAATTATAAATTCGCTTGCCTTCTGCAAAAGAAAGATATGGCACTCCGCGTTTATGGTTTTCTTTGCTTACGCGATACAGGTTTTTCCAATGCGTAATAATAGTACCGATGCCTTTTATAAGTGATGAACCCGGATGGTAGATATGAGCCGGCTCCGCACCACAGCCATTCAACTCCATAATTTTTATGTTGCCTGTCTCCAGGTCTGCTTCTGAGGCACACCGCAAATCGAACCGGCCAAAATAAAAACCATCTATCTGCTTACTAATCGTATCGAACGAAGCCGAGAGCTTTTCGGTAATTAAATGATTGCAGTTAATAAACGTGGTGCCTAAACAATGATTGCCAATGGAGACCAGTTCTATCTTTTTTCCTTGCGGAATAACATCATTCAGTTGTGTAGCATACACTTCTTTCAAAGTTTCCCATTGAATTTTTGCGCGGTCTTTATCCAGAATTAATTGTTGCAAGGTTTTACTGCCATCTCCGGTAACGGATAAAAAATCTTTGCCCGTAATAGAGTTTACAAACCCATTGGGCTGCGAAGGAAACCGAACGTAAAACACACCGTACTCCAAGGGCAGGTTTACAAACTCCTGCACAATAAAATCTATTTTAATTTCAGAAAGGTATTGGTCAATGTCTGCTGCGTTTTTGATTTTGCGCACCATCCAACCACGCTCGCCCATATCTGGCTTAAAGATTACCGGCAATGAGAGTCCATTTGTTTCTATTGCCCGAAGAACTTGCTCCTTTGTAGCAGGAAGTTTTATAAGAATGGTTTTGGGCTTTACTGAATCCGGCACCAGACTTAACACTTCAAACTTACTTTCGCCCATCATGCCTCCGGTTAATATGGATGGATTGGAGGCAGAGAAATAAAACAGACTTCGCTCGCGTAACGCATACCACATCCACATTACAAACACCGGTGCTTGCACAATGCCAAAAGGCCAATACTCCCAACTGCGGAGTTTGATAAGAAAATTGCTTCTTAAAAAAGACAAAGCTAAATCAGGAAGTAGCCACGGTGTCTTCGCGGTAACGCAACGTAGAAACCGCTACTCCAAATGATTTTGGGATAACCGTATCGGGGGCCACTTCACGAATGCCGATTTTCATTATGGCCATGTGATGCACTGCATGTTCTATGTTATAGGTTAGCTCGCGCATAAAGTTGGTCTCAACCAGTACACACTCTTCGCTGTCTTGCATATAACCCACTTCCATTACCATGCGCTTGTCGGCAGGTTTTTGGTTTACAAAATCTAGCACCTTATTAATGGTGCCTAACGCCACAAACTTATCGTTCTCTATCGCTTTGTCGTGCTGGCGTTTGTCGTAGTTCACAATTCCACTTTCATAACCTTGTTCCAGGCAAACAAAAAATTCAAGCGTATGGCGCAAATGCTGGCCAATGGTAGCGTTGCTGAGCGCGGGTGACGGTTTGCGAAAATCCGCCTCCGTAATCTGGCCAACGGCATCGGCCAGTTGGGTGAGTACGGTTAGACCCGCAGTATATAGTTGTGTCATATAATCAAACTTAAGCCGGTGCAAAGATAACCTAATTCCAAATCTGATATACGGGAAAACCGGGCAGCCGGATTTATTCCACGATCTTCTTCCAGTTTTGGTCGCCCTTTGATTTTAGCGGTGCTTCGTTTTTGTTCCAATCGGTAAGGGTATTGTTGCCCCAGAAATTGTAGAACAGGTAAAGTTTGCCGTTCAGGATTTTATATGTCTCCGGGTCTATTTTCACTTTCTCACCGGATTCACCCATCGCGTAAGCACACCAACCACCATAAGCCGGTTCGAATTTATCGGGTGTTTGTTTAAAGCGGGCCGCATTAGCTGCCGTGGCGAAAAGATAGGTTACACTTTTGTACTCCACCTTAATCTTATCGCTGCCTTCCTGTGGATTGCCATCAAAATAACTTACAGGATCGTAGCCCTCAAGGGCGACACCCTTTTTCAAATTATAATGTGCTTTGCGCTCGTTCTGAGCTTGCGCGGCCACACTTACAAAAAGGAAAATAATAATCAATCTTTTCATGCCATCATTAACGAAAGTATTGACAAGATTGGTTTTTGAAACAGCCTGGTTTGTCGCGCAGGTGGCAAAACAGGTAAATTCTTAATCGGGCAAAAGTTCTTTTACCAACCCCCAAACCAATTCAGGTTCGTAGCCTTTGCTGATGGCGAAGCGGGCAACTTTATCGCGTTTGCGAAACGGATTTTCCTCCACTAACGATTCTGATTTTTTAAGGATTACTTGCTTAAGCGTTTTGGAATAATCAGGGCCTTCCAGTTCTTTCAATCCTAACTGAATACACTTTTTGGTAAGTCCTAAAAACTCCAACTCGTTTTTGATTTTCAGTCGGCCCCATTTTTTCATTCTGAATTTGCCACCGGCATAGGCTTTGGCAAAGCGTTGCTCGTTCAGAAAACCATCGGTAATAAGTTGGCTTATGAGTTCATCTACCTCGCTGGCATACAACCCGTATTCAAAAAGTTTAGTTTTAACTTCTTTGTGCGAACGCTCCTGGTAAGCACAATAGTTTTGAATTTTTGCTAAGGCTTCGGTGGGCGAGAGTCGCTTCTTGCTTTTGGGTTGTTCGAAATCGTCTTGATAAGCACTACGCACAGGCATAGTCAAATATCGCCTTTTTTGCACAAAGGTTTACAACCCTTTACTCTTTGGTAGAAAGGGTTGTAAACCTTTTGCACCTACTTAATCAACCCCTTATTCTTCAAAATACTACCCACGAATTTGCGTTCGTTGTCGGTATTGAAAATCTTAAATGGCAAATGGATAAGTTGCGCTTTGTTCACAAACAACAAGTAATAGTCTTTACCGGTTTGGGCGCGTTTAATCTGATCCCACTTTAGTGGCATGCCTTCGCGGGCATTTATCTTCATTACAATCTGCTGACTATTGATTTCATAGCTAAACCGCTCGAACAACATTTTGCCTTGCTCTAATTGGGTTACGCCATAAAACTGAATCCACCAGAATAGCAAATACAGACCAGCGCCCACAAATGCGCCTATAAACCACCAGATGCTAGGTATCCAGATGTAGCCCAGGCAAATAGCCACTACAATTAACCCTACCCACCACTGCTGTTGCAGAATGGACTTGAGTGCCATTTTAATATACTCTTTCTTCTCTAACCGGTAATTGCGTGTTCTTACGATCATAATGCTTTGCCCTTGAAAATCAGGAGCGCAAAAATAATGGATTTAGGGAATTAGTGGCAGTTTGCCTTTAGTATAAGATTACGCCTGTTTGCTCACCTTCAAACTCAAATCCAAACTCTTAACCGAATGGGTAAGTGCGCCTACGGAATGTCCGAAGTATGGATATGAAACTATGTTGCTCTGCCTCCTCGCATCCGGATGAAGCCTTTGAAGTATCAAAGATTTTCAGATAGCGATGGCATATATAAAGCTTTGAACATTTTTATAAGCGGCATCACTCATTTCACTATTTCCATTTATTTTTCGGTAATCCTTAATAATGAAATTTTCTACTCTAGTATTAATCTTACTGGCGCAAGTCGGAGTTGCTCAGCCTTTAAGAACTGATACTGCCTTTCTGGCTGAAGCAAAGAAAAATGCAATTGAACTTTACACCCAGGCCCTGCGCGCTCAATCGCATTTAATTAACGGTAGCCGGTATTTTGGACCGGACCTCCCTGATGGGCGCAATTACTCCACCCAGGAACATCCTTTCTATTCGCCTGACTGGGAGGATGGAACCGTGCTTTATGATAGAGAGTGGTATAATGCGTCATTTCATTATGATATTACCACCCAAAACTTAATAACAGATTATTCGGGTGACTACATTCAGCTTGTACCTGAAAAGATAGAACAATTTACGCTTGGGAATCATCGGTTTATTAAGCTAAGAGAAGCAAACTTACCCCATGGGTTTTATGAAATCGCATATGATGGTCCAACCCAGGTTTATATACGTTGGCAAAAAAATGTTGAGACCAGATTTAAAGACATCCAGATCATAGCCGAGTTTATACCTAAAACAATTTTTTATATTAAGAAAAATAATATGTTTTATGAAGTAAAAAGTAAGGGTTCAGTCCTTCGCCTTTTGGCAGGCCGCAAATCTGAAATAAAAACCTTCCTTCGCGCGCAGAATCAATTTTTTTCGGACAATCGTGGTTTTTTCATTACCGAAATGGCTCGGGTTTACGATAATCCTTCTGCTTTACCAGATAAAAACCGATGAAACTTTTCGTATCATTCATAGGAGTATTATTCACATTCATCTCACTCTCAGCCTCCGGTCAGGAAACTGTTTCTGTTGTGCTAAATTCATCTCCATTTACTGAACTGGTAAGGGCTGTTGAACAACAGACCCGTTATCGTTTCTTTTTCCGCCCCGATTGGACTGATAGTGTTTCGATAACGATTGTGGCGGAACAAGAACCGGTTGACAAGCTACTGCCACGGGCCCTTGAGGGCACAAATCTGCATTTCAGCATTTTAAACAAGAATATTTATATCATTAAGGAGCGTCAGTTATTGACCGAGCTACCAATTGATTTTTTCAATGAAGGTGTGGTTGTTGGCAACTCTTTACCCTTCGATTATAGTGCTTATGAAAAGTTAGAGGCAGAACGAAATAAGGTGGAAGAAAAGACTTACAGCATAGGCACCAAAACAAAAAGTATGACGGGCTCTGCTACATTAACCGGTTACATCAAAGACACCCGATCTGGTGAAGCCCTTATTGGAGCAACTTTGTTTGCTGAGAGCGTAGCCATTGGTGTAGCTACCGATCAGTTTGGTCGCTACACAATTAACTTGCCCCGAGGCCGACATCAATTGCAGATTAAGAGCATGGGCATGCGGAGTACGTTGAGACAAGTTATTCTATACAACAACGGCACCTTAGACATAGAGTTAGAGGAAGAAGTAACCTCATTAAAGGAAGTGTTAGTGCAAGCGGATCGCGACAAAAAAGTAACCAGCATGCAGATGGTCGAAAAATTAGACATTAAGACCATGAAGCAGATGCCTTTGGCACTGGGAGAAGCTGATGTGATGAAGATTGTACTTGCGCTTCCCGGTGTGCAGTCGGTTGGGGAAGGTACCGTAGGGTTAAACGTTAGGGGCGGAGCCACAAATCAAAACCTTATATTATTTAATGATGCTGTTATTTATAACCCTTCACATTTGTTTGGTTTCTTTTCTACATTCAACCCTGATGTATTAAAAAGTGTAGAACTTTATAAAAGTGGCATTAGTGCTGATTATGGTGGCCGGCTCTCATCCGTTCTGGATGTTCAAGCTCGCGAAGGCAACTTAAAGAAGTTTACTGGATCGGGGGGCATAAGTCCAATTACTGGAAGATTAACACTGGAAGGCCCAATAATCAAGGAGAGGTCCTCTTTTTTGATCGGAGTCCGTTCAACCTATTCCGATTGGATATTAGGCAGACTTAATGATCCTTCATTAAACAAGAGTAACGCCTCTTTCTACGATGTAACAGCCAATATAAGCCATAAAATAAATAATAATAACAGCCTACTTGTTTCGGGCTACATGAGTAACGATCAATTTAAGCTTGCTGGTGATACTACCTATAATTACAGCGACCGAAATGCTTCGATCAAATGGAAGCATCTATTCAACAACAAACTTTTTGGTGTATTTACCGGGGCCTTCAGCCAATACTCGTATTCATTAAACTCAGAGCGAGACTCTTTAAGCGCCTTTGAAATGGATTTCTCCATCAAGCAATTCAACCTGAAAGCAGATTTTTCATATACCCTAAATGGCAAACACACCTTAAGTGCAGGATTACATTCCACCGTTTACAACTTATCGCCCGGTTCTATTGCCCCTGTCGGTGGCGAATCTTTAGTTACCCCAGATGTATTACAGAAAGAACGTGGTCTTGAAAGCGCTTTATATATTGGAGATAATTTTGATATCACAAATAAGCTCTCACTATATCTGGGCATCAGGTATTCTCTTTATCAATACCTGGGCGGCAGAAGTGTTTTTCAATACTCTGGCCCTCGCGAAGTAAATAATATTGTGGATACTTTGAGCTATCGAGCTGGAACGACCATATCAACTTATCACGGCCCGGAACCAAGATTAACAGCACGGTATCTTTTATCCAATACATCCTCTTTAAAGTTTAGTTATAATAGAACACGACAGTATATTCAAATGTTGTCTAATACAACCGCTATTACCCCAACTGATATTTGGAAATTAAGTGACCCCTACGTTAAACCTCAAACCGGTGATCAGGTTTCCCTTGGATACTACAGGAACCTAAAGGGAAACACAATTGAAACATCGGTAGAAGCTTATTACAAAACAATGAACAATAGTGTGGATTATAAAGATGGCGCGGTTTTATTGCTTAACGATCATATTGAGACGGATGTCCTTCAAGCAAAAGGCCAGGCTTATGGTATTGAACTTCTTGTAAAGAAAGTATCCGGTAAATTGAATGGTTGGATTAGCTATGCATACTCACGATCCTTACTTCAAACTAGGGGAAATATTAAATCGGAAATGATAAACAATGGAGAATATTATCCCAGCAATTTCGACAAGCCTCACGCAGTAAATTTTATCGGAAATTACAAATTCAGCAGGAGGATAAATTTTTCACTGAACTTAGTCTATAGTACTGGCCGCCCCATTACATTGCCTATTGCTAAATATTATCTTGAAGAAAGCAACAGAATCTACTATTCCGATCGAAACGCTTATCGCATTCCAGATTACTTTAGGTCTGACATTTCCGTGAATATTGAAGGGAACCACAAAATCAAAAAATTAGCACATAGCTCATGGACTGTTGCCTTGTATAATCTTACCGGGCGGAGAAATGCCTATTCTGTATTCTTTGTTTCTCAAAACGGGCAAATCAATGGGTATAAGCTTTCTGTTTTTGGTCAGCCTATTCCAACCATTACCTATAATTTTAAGTTCTAAATGGCGCTGAGAAAAAAAATAAAATCTATTCCGTTAAAGCTCCTGTTCTTGTTATTGGTTGGTTGCCTTGACCCCTATAGTCCAACTATTATACAACAAAATCTGAATATTCTTGTAGTTGACGGTTTTTTAAATGCTACGAATAGAAGCATTCAGGTAAAGCTATCCCGCACACTCCCGATCTATACTGACACAGCTTACACTGCAGAAAAGAATGCTACTGTTGTTTTGGAGGAAGAAAACGGACCCTCACAGCCTTTATACGAAACAAGTGACGGTACTTATGTTATGCAAAACTTAAATTTGAGCTATGCAAAAAAATATCGCTTGTTCATAAAAACAACCACAGATGAGTATGCGTCAGAATATATAACGTTAAATCAATCCCCATCTTTAGATGAAGTAACATGGGAAGCCACCCCTGATGGAGTTAAGATTTTTGTAAATGCTCATGATCCGACTAATCAAACCCGCTACTACCAATGGAAGTTTTGGGAGACATGGCAGTACGCGGCCGATTATTTTTCTGCCTATACATACAAAAATGATAGTATTTTGTATCGCGATACGGATGAATTTACCTACGTCTGCTACAAAACAGAACCGTCCAACAAGTTAATTCTCAAATCAACTACACAACTTAGCGATGATGTTGTTAAGGATTTTCAAGTTCAGCTTGTGCCTAGGGGATCTAAAAAAGTGGCAACCCGTTACCGTATTTTGGTTCAACAACGAGCCCTTGATGAGGACGCGTACAATTACCTTGTTCAACTCCAAAAAACAACTGAAACCGTTGGTGGCTTATTTGATCCTCTCCCCTCGCAGGTAACAGGAAATATGTTTAACATTCATGATGCCTCTCAACCCGTTATTGGATATTTTATGGGAGGAAGCGTAGAGGAAAAAATGATTTTTATTAATCGAAATGAACTTCCCTCAATGCTTTTAATTTTTGATAGTGAACTTTCTAGTTGCCCTATTGATACGGTCGCCTCAACAGAAGTTCCTTTCATCTTTCCAAACCAACAACTAATAGAGGGGTATCCGCCAAATTCAAATATTGAACCCTATCAACATAATTTCTTTCTAATTGTTCCTAAGCATTGCACCGATTGCCGGTTAAAAGATAATGGAACTACAACCAGACCCGATTTTTGGTAACATGAATATAATTCGATTTTACCTATCCTCTCTGTTAATACTTTCATCTGTATTATTTGCATTGGCTCAAACAAATACCACTCCGGATAATCTTGTAAAGAAATTCGAGTACTTTCAATCGAATACCTTACAGGAAAAACTTTATGTGCATATCGATAGAACAACTTATCTGGCTGGCGAACTACTTTGGTTTAAGATTTACTACGTAGATGCAAATTTTAATAAGCCTCTAAATATAAGCAAGGTTGCTTACGTTGAAATTCTCGACAAGAATAATGATGCGGTTGTTCAATCAAAAGTTGAGTTGAAAAATGGAAGCGGAAACGGATCGCTATTTATCCCAGCCGTACTTGGTAATGGCCAATATGTCCTTCGCGCCTATACTCATTGGATGAAAAATTTTCCGCCAGAATTCTACTTTCATCAACCGATAACTATAATAAATACTTTTGTAAAGACAGATCCTGAGGCTGAGGATAAATTCACAAAACCAGCCTTTACTGCAAGCTTCTTTCCAGAGGGGGGGCATGTTGTGTCAGGTATACGTTCCAAAATTGCATTTCGAGTAACAGACCCAGAGGGAAGGGGCATTCCATTTAAGGGATTTATACTTAACTCATCCGATAACATTGTTGCTGAATTTCAACCTTTAAAATTTGGCATCGGACATTTTGACTTCTTAGCTAAGGATGACGAAACCTACACTATTCGCATTGAAGATTATGAAAAAAATAAAATTGATTTCCAATTTCCAGAAATTAAAAATTCCGGGTATGTCATGTCTGTTAATGATAAAGATGATCATCTCGAAATTGATGTTAAGGGCCAAGCCATTAGCACTCCACTCACTTTTTTATTTGCTCATTCAAAACAGCATATAGTTAAAGTAGAGGGGAAGTTCTTAAGCGACAATAAAGCTCAATTTGTTATCAACAAAGAAGAGTTGGGTGACGGTGTTACACATTTTACATTGTTTAACTCAGAGCTTCATCCAGTTTGTGAAAGGCTTTTCTTTAAAAAGCCAAAAGAAAAACTATCAATTCAAATTCAGGCCGAGCGAGAAACCTACAACACTAGAAACCTTGTAAAATTACGGTTGACGGGAAATGAAAATTCAGATGTCTCCATCTCTGTTTACCGCAATGATTCTATTCCAACACAAACAAGAAATAACATCTATGAATACTTGTGGCTTTCTTCGGATTTAGCTGGGGCAGTAGAGTTTCCGGAATACTATTTTAACAATGATGATTCTGTCACAACTGTCGCGTTAGATAATCTCATGTTAACCCATGGTTGGAGAAAGTTTAATTGGAGTAGTCTTTTGAATTTTAAGCCGCCCAACGAAATATTTCCAGAATATCGGGGCCATATTATACAAGGTCAAGTATTTAACAATAAAAATGTTCCCGCTTCTGGAGTGCTCACATCTCTTTCTTCCCCAGATAAAAAAATTCAATTGTACGGGTCGCGTAGTGACTCGAATGGCAAAGTGTTCTTTGAAGTGAAAGATTTTTTTGGCGACCGTTTGATTTATGTTCAGCCTATGTTTAGGTATGACAGTAATCTCGTATTTAAAATTGATAACCCGTTTTCAACAAATTTTGTCCCCCTTGCTTTTCACCAGTTACACCTGAATTCAGCCCTGAAAACAACTATTCTCGACAGGAGCATCGCTATGCAGGTTCACAACATCTACAATCAGGAAAAATTAACTGCTCTTCAAGAACCCTCATCTTCTAAAACTCCATTCTTCGGAAAGCCAGACGAAACTTATCTCTTGGATGACTATACGCGGTTCCCACTCCTTGAGGAAGTTATTAAAGAGTATGTTCGGGGGGCAATGGTTCGAAAACGCAAGGATGGCATTCAATTTATTGTTCAACAAAAAATAAATCAGCCAATATCTCCTGAAAATCCATTGATTCTTTTGGACGGTGTTCCCATTTTTGATTATGATCAACTCCTTGAATTTAGTGCGGACAAAATCAAAAGTTTAGATGTACTCACGCGTGAATATTATTTGGGACCTCTGGCTCTTCATGGTGCAATTTTTCTTTCTACCTACAATGGAGACCTCAGTGGCTTTGAAATCAAAGCTGGAACAGTTTCAATAAACTATGAAGGTCTTCAATTAATGCGTGAGTTTTACTCGCCTCATTACGAAACTCAAACCTCCAGAGAGAGTCGAATTCCGGATCATCGTTCGTTGTTGTACTGGAACCCATCCGTTCAACTCAAAACTCAAAACACCCCAATCGAATTTTACACTTCAGATTTAGGAGGAGAATTTAAAGTTGTCGTTCAGGGGCTTAGCAGAGATGGGGTTGCAGGAAGTGCTGTTTTCTCTTTTGTTGTGGAAAAACAATGATCAAAGCCTAACCTTGTTTTACTTGCTCACCTTCAAACTCAAATCCAAACTCTTAACCGAATGGGTAAGTGCGCCTACGGAAATATAATCTACACCGCACTCGGCAACAGCGCGTAACGTGGCTTCGGTAATGCCCCCGCTGGCTTCGGTTTTATAGCGGCCAGCAATCAGCTTTACGGCTTGCTTCATCTGGTCGGTGCTCATGTTGTCTAACATAATCACATCTACACCGCCTACTTGTAATACTTCTTCTACTTCAGCCAACGTGCGCGTTTCTACTTCAATCTTCAGCGATTTGTTTTTGCTGCGTAAGTAGTTTGTTATCTGCTCAACAGCGGCCCGAACCCCACCGGCCATATCTATGTGGTTGTCTTTCAACATCACCATATCATATAACGCAAACCGGTGATTCAATCCGCCACCAATGGCTACCGCCCACTTCTCCATCAACCTAAAGTTGGGAGTTGTTTTGCGCGTATCCATTAAACGGGCTTGGGTACCTTCTATCAGTTTGCAGAGTTTGTTGGTATAGGTAGCAATGCCACTCATACGTTGCATGCAATTCAGCACCAGACGTTCGGCCATTAAAATTGATTGTGCTTTGCCTTCTACTGTAAAAGCGATCTCGCCTTTTACAATACTGTCACCATCATTTTTAAAGACGGATACTTTTAAGGTATCATCTACAACCTGAAAAATCTTTTGAGCCATTGCTACGCCAGCTAAAATACCATTGTCTTTTACCAACAGATTTGCCTTACTGATTTTAGTAGCGGGTACTGCGCCTAAGGTAGAATGATCGCCTTCGCCAAGATCTTCGGCTAACGCGAGTCTGATAAACTGATCAACGGCTTGTGGGGTAAGGTATGCGGGCTGCATTATTCTTTCACAAAACTAATTTCGTGAATGAGGTGCGTGTTGCCCGATTGCTTTACGCGGATAAGCACGGTAAGCTGGTTGGCGTTACTCTTGTAAGTACCAATAGCATATTGAAGTCCGCTTTTAGACGAACCCGTGTGCGAGATGCTAAAATCCGTTACCGGATATTTCTTGAAAAAATCGCGCAGCACAAACTCAGCCTGGGCTTTGCTGTATGTATTGATGTCGCCCTCCACATTAATTTCAACCGATTGGTTTACATACTTCACCAACTCCTTGGCGCTGCCGGCTTTCAGGGCATCGCGCATAGGCGCAAAAATATCGCCCTGCGCTTTCAGCGAAAGCACAGCAAACAGTAAAACAATCGTGTAAACCCACTTTTTCGTGTTCATAGCGCTTCGGTTCGTTCCAAAATTATGCCATTAATACGGTATCGAAAAATATGTAATAGGCTATTGCAAGCCTAACAAATGTTTTTGTCGTTTCCGATGTTATAACGTTATAAAATCAGGTTAAATGAAGTGATTGACCTTGTATATTTGGCCTCGCAAAAAAATTTAATTGCCTGTTATGAACAAGAAAGTATTGCTGATGATTCTGGATGGTTGGGGAATAGCCAAAAACACCAAAGTGTCGGCCATTGATAGTGCCAAAACTCCATACATCAATTCACTCTACAAAAAGTATCCGCATAGTACGCTGGAGGCTTCCGGTTTGGCCGTTGGGTTACCAGCCGGACAAATGGGTAACTCTGAAGTAGGGCACATGAACATTGGTGCGGGTCGTGTAGTATATCAGGATCTGGTGCGCGTAAACAAAGCTGTTGAAGAAAAAGAACTTGATACAAACCCGGTGTTGGTTGAAGCTATTGAATATGCGAAAAAGAATAACAAAGCTTTTCATCTTATTGGTTTGGTATCGGATGGTGGTGTGCACTCGCACCTGGAACACTTGAAAGGAATTACCACCATTCTTCATAACAATGGTTTAAAGCAGGTGTTCATTCATGCCTTTACCGATGGCCGCGATACTGACCCTAAAGGTGGGTTGAATTACCTCACAGATTTGAACAATCATCTTACCAAAACCACAGGCAAAATTGCCAGCGTAGTAGGTCGCTATTATGCTATGGATCGCGACAAGCGTTGGGAACGGGTTAAGCTTGCGTACGATCTGATGGTGCACGGTACAGGCGAAGCAACAACCGATGTACTTAAAGCCGTTTCAAAATCGTATGAGGCCAATGTAACCGATGAGTTTATCAAACCTATTGTTGTAACCGATCAAAATCAAAAACCTTTAACTACAATTCAGGAGGGCGATGTAGTGTTGTGCTTCAACTTCCGCACCGATCGCGGTCGCGAAATTACACAAGCCCTTACCCAGCAGGATTTTCATGAGCAGAACATGTATAAGCTCAACCTGCATTATATCACACTCACCAATTATGACGATTCGTTTAAAGGTGTGAACGTGATTTTCGATAAAGACAATCTGGAAAACACGCTGGGCGAGATTGTAGCTAAAGCAGGTAAGAAACAGATTCGCATTGCCGAAACAGAAAAGTATCCGCACGTTACATTCTTCTTTTCGGGTGGCCGCGAAGAAGCATTTGCGGGCGAATCGCGCATTATGTGTCCATCGCCAAAAGTGGCTACGTACGATTTGCAACCTGAAATGAGTGCGAATGACATCAAAGACAAAATCATTCCGGAACTGAATAAAAAAGAACCCGATTTTATTTGTCTCAATTTTGCCAACCCCGATATGGTGGGCCACACAGGCGTTTTTGAAGCTGCGGTAAAAGCTTGCGAAACGGTTGACCAATGCAACGAAGCTGTAACGGAAGTTGCACGCAAAAACGGGTACTCTATTATCATCATTGCCGATCATGGCAATGCCGATATGATGATTAACGAAGATGGTACGCCCAACACCGCACACACCACTAACCTGGTGCCGGTTATCCTGGTGGATGATCAGTACAAAGGCAAACTTAAGTCGGGCAAGCTGGGCGATCTGGCCCCTACAATACTTACGTTAATGGGCATACCCATTCCTAAGGAAATGAGCGGTAATGTATTGATTGATTAAGCCGATGATGCGGAGTTTTTTCTTAATGATTTTAGGAATACTGTTATGGAGTTGTAAGCAATCGGAAGTTGTTTACGATAAACCCTATTTCGATTTTGATAGTTTGATAAACCGGCAACAGCAGGAGTTGCTTGCTGCTAAAGCTACGCTTACTAAAACGGTATCGCTTGATTCCGCCAAAGAAGAAATCGCGTTTGAGGTTGACTCGCTTGTACTGGCGAAAGAGTTAGATGTATTCCGACAGTTAGACATTATCAACAAGCCCGGCTTTAAAGGCAAGTATAAGATCTCGGATGGCGAAAAAGATTCGCGCAGTAATCTGACCATTCGCAAGTATGAAGCATTGGAAAAAACAGCTCCGGTTCAATTTGTTTTGTTCTACTATCAAAATGAGTTTAGCCGTCTTCATAAAATCGAATCGGCCTACCGCGAAGACAACCCTCTTTACGGAACCGGACGCGATCTCTTACTTGAGTTTGATGACGCCTCCGGCAAATCACTTTTAGCCCGTTATAGATTAACCGGAGTTCAAAAACTGATTCTAAGCGACACAATCGCGTTTTCTGTTGATGGCGTTTTTGTTCCGGGAATCTTCTAGAAAGAAAAAATCACTAAAAAATTAATGGCGAAACGTAACCGCGAGGAAGGAGAAAAGCGACCGCTTAACAAAGCCGGGATAAAAAACTTTCTGGGTGTGTTTAGGTTTGTGCTGCCGTACAAATGGATTTTTGCCATCGGCCTTGTGGCCCTCTCGCTTTCCAGCGGAGTGTTGTTATCGTTCCCTTACTTATCCGGTAAACTACTTGACGTAGCGCAGGGCAAAACTGATCTCTATTTCAACACCATCAACCAGGTGGCATTGGCCATGATAGTCGTATTGTTGATTCAAGGTGTATTCTCCTTTCTTCGGGTGTACACATTTACCTATGTAAGCGAACATGCTTTGGCCGATCTACGCATACAGTTGTATTCAAAAATTATCTGGTTGCCCTTACCTTTTTATGATAACCGAAGAGTAGGTGAATTGATGAGTCGCATTACTTCGGATGTTAGCATTTTGTACGACACGTTTACGTTTACATTAGCCGAATTGCTGCGCCAGATTTTAATGCTGGTTATTGGTATTCCGTTATTGATTGT
>Ga0075163_10001383_pt1 | contig 32564 bp, 35 predicted proteins | sample JI1023141ADNA_FD_71478 | JGI IMG/M metagenome (GOLD analysis project Ga0075163, IMG submission 71478) | Wastewater effluent complex algal communities from Wisconsin, to seasonally profile nutrient transformation and Carbon sequestration -... | ecosystem: Engineered > WWTP > Effluent > Algae...
GCACCGCAGCGATGTGCCCCGCGGCGAGCAGGCTGTGGGCGACGCGTTCGGCGAACGTCGTGAGGGCCGGATCGTGGACGCGTGTGATGCGGGTGACGACTGCTTCAGGCATGGTCGGCTCGGCTGAGCTCACGGCGGATCCGGGCGAGCCGCGCCGCGTCGATACGTAGTGGCGGTAGATCGGATTCAGGGAGGAAATAGTCGTCGGCATTGTCACTCGTTTCGGGCAGATCGCTCGCACAATCGCCACAGTTGGTCCGATCGTGCGAGGCGAGGTCGACGACGGTACGGCGCGTGCCGTCGGCGAGGGTGATCGTCATGTCGCAACGGAGCCTCAGCCACGCGTGCACACGATTGTCGACCGCCGCGACGCGTGCGAGCGCGGCCTGCGTCAGCTCGAGCGCCGAGACCTCGCCGCGCCGCACGGCCTCCGCGGTGTCCCAGGCCGTCCACCGACTCCACTGGTCCGGTCTGGCGCAGTCGTTCGTCACGTCGACTTCCTGCAACCGCGCCAGCAATCCGACGATCGTCGTGAGGTACTGCCGCCCGAGGTCCGTGTCCACGGGGCTGAGCTCGAGGCAGCACAGCCTGGCGAGTTTTGTGACGTCGGCGTCGGTGAACTCGGGAGACAGAACCGCTGTCAACTTGACCTCGGCAGTTTGAAGTTCTGGACAAAGTGACGCAGGCTATCGAGGTTGCAGGCATAGAAGGCGTTGACGACGCGGGTCCGATCGCGGGCATGCAGCTCGCGCAGCGCCTGCAATGCGCCGAGGTCGAGGCTGCGATCGATACGGTGTCCGCCGTCACCGGGCTCGCCGAGGGCTTGAACGACGAATCCGCCGCGTGCCAGGCCAGCGAGCGCCTCGTTCACGCGTTTGCCGCCCATCGTCGTGCCGTCGACGAGCGCCTGTGCCGGCCAGACCCGCTCCGGCTCCCCGGACATACAGAGGAGCAGCTCGAGCAGGTCGAACTGCGTCACACCGCGATGGACGAGCACACGGACGCACTCTGTGATGGCGTCAGCCATATCGAGCATCCTCGACACCGGCCGACGATCGTCGGCTCGAGTTGGTGGATCCGGCGTCGGCGAACTCGACGATCAGCAGCGGCACGCCGCCGAGCGCGTGGGATCGCAAACTGGGGGGAGGATGAGGCATGGTCGACCGCGAAGCTCCGAGCAAGCGACGTGCCAGACGACACGAGTCGCCGGGACGGCCTCACGGTCACGCTCGGCCGAGACGCCGGGAAAATCTCCCGGGTGTCAGGCATTCCTCCCAGGTGCCGCCGCGAGGTCGGTCTTCAGAGCTGCGAATTATGCATTGGCGCGGGGGCGTGCTTAGCGAGGCCCGTGAGCGGCGCTGGCGGCGATTGTTTCGCCGAGGATCTCGGCCACACGCTCCGCATGTTCACGCTCGGTGAGCACAGACATATGGTTGCTCCCGACGATGGTCACATGTCGGCCGCGTATCGAGAGCGCGGCGATCTCTGCGTGCATGCGCCGAGTCAGGGCGAGGATCTCCGGCGTCATCCCCTCCAGCGGCTCGGTCGCGCTGACGACGACGATGGGGCGGTCGCCCAGGGTGTGGTTGGCGCGAGCCGCATCCATGGTCGTGTTCCAGGCCTTCATCTCCGCGTGCGTGGCGCGCAGGTGCCCCGGCGCCGACGAGAACATGCACCCCGCACGATAGTCGTCGTCGGGGAGGCCGACGTTGAGGCGCCCGATCTTGTTGGTGAGGCGCAGCAAGCCGACGTGGGCGAAACCCGCAACGATCCCCATGATCCGTGCGACGCGCTCCTGGGCCGCGCGCGCTTCGGGAGGGAGACGCTCGAGCTGGTCGGGGTGCGACGGCTCGATGAACCCGAGCGCGACGACATCATCGGGGTGACGCTCCGCGAAGATGCGAATCAGTGCACCGCCCATCGAGTGACCGACGAGCACGTACGGGCCCGACTCGCCGGCGGCCGTGAGCAACGCCCGCAGACGGGTGACGGCGGTGGCGCCGTCGTGGTCGGCGGCGTCGTCGCTCCAGCCGAGTCCGGCGCGATCGTACGAACAGACGCGCGTGTGTTCGGCCAGACGCGGCTGGACCCACGCCCAGATCTGAGCGAAGCCGATCGCACCTGCCTCGAGCAGGACGGTCGGCGCGCCCGTGCCGGTGCAATGCAAATGCATCATGCCGCCGTCGACCGCGATCCTCCGACCCGGCGGCGCAAGGGCGCGACGATCCAGGGCCTGGCCGATCGCCTGGTACGCCGCTCCGATGAGCGCGAGGCCGACGAGCACGACCAGCGAGACGACCACGAACCGCCGCAGCCGCTGCCCCCATGTCCTCGGTCCAGGCCCTCGCTTCGTTCGCAGCATTCCCGGCCCTCCGGGGGTCAAGTGTAAAGGGCCCATGCGGCGTAGGCGAGGGCGCCCGCCTCGATGAGGATGAAGGAGAGCAGCCCGACCGGGAGGAACTCGAAGAATCCGAATCGGATCGGCTCACCGAGGCCATTACGCAGGTCCGCGCGCTCGCACAGGGCTTGTGCGAGTGGACCGGCGGTGGCCGCTGTCAGCAGGCACGAGCTACCGGCGCACACGGACAGTGCGAGGCCGACGTAGACGACATCCCCCGGGAGCTCCCGGGCGAGCACATCGGCGACCTCGAGCAGGGCCGCCATGCTCGGACCCGCCGAGAACAGCGCGGTCGCAAGGCCGGCTATCACGAGGAACAGACCGAGCTGGAGGCCGATCGGCAGCGGCGTTTCGACGAGGGCGCGGGCCAGGGCCTCGAACAGGCCGGAGCTGCGGACCGCGAGGACCATGATGAACATGGCGAGCAGGAACAGGACGGCCTCTGCGTCGAAACGACGACGCACGACGTCCTCGCCGACACGCGGAGAGATCAGGAGGGCCGCGGCGCCGCCGAGCCAGCAGACGAGCTCCGGAGTCACGCCGTAGCGGGCGGGCAACAGGGTCCAGGCGGCGAACATGAGGATGAGGATCGCGGCGGCGGGGCCGACCATCCGGCGGCGCAGCAGGACGCGACGGTGCATCGCCTCGATCACCACACAGCTGATGCGGGTCGACAGGGGATCGGCGGCGATGCCCCGCGCCGGTCGGACGATACGGAGCACGACGACGAGGAGAGCCAGAAAGATCAGCGCGGTCGCCGGCCCGGCGCGCACAAGGTAGTCGGTGAACGTCATACGGCCGCCACCGAGCATGAGGATCGCCGGGAAGTCACCGATCGGGGTCGCGGCCCCGCCGAGGTTGCACGCGACGAGCACGAGCCCGAGCGACCACGCGACGTAGCGACGCTCGACGCCGATCAGGCGAAACAGCACCAGCTGGACGGGCATCACCAGCAACAGCGCAGTCAGGTTGTTCACGAGGCCGCTGACGACGTACATCACGGCCGCGAACACGGCGGTCACCCGCACCGGATCGCCGCGGCTGACGCGGGTGGCCGCCACGGCGAGGCGGTCGAACAGACGCGACTCGGCGAGCACGCTCGACAGGGCGCCGAGGCTGACGAGGATGATCAGGACGTCCCATGGCACCGCGACCAGCAGACCGCCGGGCACGACGGTGCCGAGGAGACGCGCAGCGAGCACCGCGAGGCCGGCCGCGCCGACGACGATCAGGACGCGATACTTCGGCAGTACGGCCTGGGTCACGAGCGCAGCCAACAACAACGCGGCGAGGAGGAGCTGCGGCAGCGTCATGGTTCGACGATCGTCGAGAAGTCGGAGGCCGCGGTCTCGGCGAGCCAGCGCGGGTACAGCTCCATCGCGGCGCCCAGGATGTTCCAGCCGATCAGCGCGGCGAATTGGGTCCGCACGTCCGGGCCCGAGACCCGCAACCAGGCGCCGGGGACACGCACGACGTGACCGTCGCTGCCGTAGACGAAGCAGAGCAGTCCGCTGCGCCGTCCAGACCACCGGTGAAGCTCCGCCAGGGTGACTCCGACGGCGAGATCCTCGTAGTTGGCGAGCACGCGTCGGAAGTCGGCGGAGGAGTCACCGTCACCGATCAGGAGGCCGATCTCGAGGCCACGGCAGGCGGGCAAGAGGACGTCGAGCCAGGCAGTCTCGAGGCCGACGACCAGCAACCGTGCCAATCCATGCGTGGCAGCGAGGACTCCATCCGGCGCGGGCCGTGGCGCGCGCTCGCCGGCAAGCCAGCGGGTGGCGATGCAGCCGAGGACCGGGAAGTCGCGCCCGAGGCCGAGTGCGGCCTCGCGGACGAGCTCGTCACCGCCGCTGGCGGCGATCTCTCGGACGAACAGGTGCGCCGTGGAGGCCATCCCGAGCTCGGAGGCGGCCAACAGGAAGGCCGGGCCGAGGCGGGGCGACGGCTCATGCACCGCTGCGACCCTCCGCGAGGCGGGTCAACAGCGCGTCGAGCACACTCACCATCGCGGCGTTGGCGAGCGCATGGTGAGGTGGACCGTCGCACAGACACTCGAGGAGGTGGTCGAACGCTGCTGAGCCACGCGGCGCGAGCCGTTCGATCGCCGCGAGCGGGACGCCCAGCGGGAAATTCTCGTCCTCGTGTCCGCGCCGCAGGTGCGGCGGCAGTCGGAGGGCGATCGGCGCGGTCTCGCCGCGAGCCGCCGGCGGTCCGCCGACCGCCGCGAGCGCGAGCCCGAGAAGCCGAAGCAGGGCATAGCTCGCACCGCGGTGGTGGATCGGGCCCTCGTCGACGATGCAACGGGCGACGAATGCGCGGTCGACCTTTTCGGGCAACCAGGGCGCGAGCAGGGCCTCGATCTCCGCGCGCTGACCGGAGGCGGGGGATGCGCTCGTTGGGCGAGGCATGGGCTTACCGTAACAAAAGACGGCGCGCGCTTGTGCAGTACCATGCCCGCGATGACCGACGCACCGGACGACCCGCCCGTGTCTCGCAAGGAGCACCCGCTTCAGGACGCGCTCGCGCGCTGGCTCGGGGTTCCGGTGGAGGGGCGCGCCGCGATCGTGCACGAGATGTTCACGCGTCACCGCCAGGACGCCGTGAGCTACTGGCTTCAGCTCGTGCTGGCCACCGGGATCGCCACGCTCGGTCTGGTGCTCAGCAGCACCGGCATCGTGATCGGTGCGATGTTGATCTCCCCGTTGATGTCGCCGATCGTCGGCCTCGGCATGGGGCTCGCGGTCGGGGCCCCGCTGCTCACCCTGCGCTCGATGTTCCGCGTCGCGGCGAGCATCGTGTGGGTGATGGGGCTGGCCGCGTTGCTGACCATCGGCTTGCCGTTCCACGAGACGACGAACGAGATCGCCCCCGCACCTCGCCGACCGTCCTGGACCTCGTCGTGGCGGCGTTCTGCGCCCTGGCCGCGGGCTTCACGACGGCGCGGCAGAGCGCCGACACGACCAGCACCGCGGCGGGCACGGCGATCGGCATCTCGCTGGTGCCGCCGCTGTGCGTCGCCGGCTACGGGTTCGGGGTCGGGCAGTGGACGATCACCGGCGGCGCGCTGCTGCTGTTCACCGCCAACTTCTGCGCGATCATCTTTTGCTCGGCGCTGCTGTTCGTGGCCCTCGGCTTCAACCACGTGAGCCTCGACGAAGGCGTCGAGGTCGGGCTCGGCGCCCGAATGGCCCGGCGTCTGCGGGCGATCTTCGGCACGCGCTACGGTGTCATGTGGCGGCTCGTCCTGCCGACGCTGCTGCTGGCGAGCGTGTACGTCCCGCTGCGGGCCGCGCTCGGCGAGGTCGCGTGGAAGATCCAGGTCCGCGACCAGGTCACCAGGATCCTCCGCGAGCTCGCGCCCGACGGTCGCTCCGTGCGGACGTCGATGGCGATCGATCCGACCGCGGTGCGGGTCCAGGTGGCCCTCATCGGCTCGCCGGAGGAGGCCCGCGACGTCGAGGTGAAGCTGCGGGTTCGGATCGCCGCGGCGTCGGGGCTCGAGCCCGAGGTCGATGTCACGGCCGTGCCGGACGATCGGGCGCTCCAGCGGATCGCCGAGTCGGTGGCCGCACCACGCCCCGCGGCGCTGCCGCTCGCGCCGCCGCCGGTCCGCCCGTCGAACCTGCAACGATCGATCGGCGACGTGCTCGCCGCCCACTGGCCGGCCACGAGCGGGTCGATCGAACGCTGGCAGCTCGAGTTCGACGATCAGGGAGCTGCGACGCTGGACATCCACCACGTCGGCCCGCCGCTCGGCGGCGCCGCCGAGTCGCTCCTCGGCGACTTCATCCGACTCGCGGTCGGTGAGGCAGTGACAGTCCGCGCTGTGCCGATCCTCGTCGGGGAGTGGACGTCCGGCGCGAAGCTCACGACCGAGTTCGTCGAGCACCTGGCCCGCGGTCTGGCGGCGGTGCAGGGCCCGTCCGGCCTTCGTGCCTGCGTGACGCGTACGACCGTGCCGAGGCCCGTCGACACCGTTGCACCGGAACCGAAGACAACCCCGGAGTCGGACCTCGCCCACACCGCCGAGTTGCTCATCGCCAGCCTCGCCAGTCCGCATGTCGAGGTCCGCGACGGCGATGCATGGTCGCTGAACCTGGTTACCGGCGTGTGCCCCTCACCACCTGCTCCGACGCCGCCAGGTTTGCCGGACGCACCTGTGCAGTGATTCCAACCACGGCGGTCGCCGCAGACGTTCTTGGCACCTGATATTATTGAAGTTTTACCGACTTCGGCGAATAACAATGTAAAGGATCCGGCCCGAACGGACAGAAGATGAAAATATATTAATCGTTGACAGAAACGTCACGTCTTTTTACGCTCATGACGGGTGTGACGGATCGGCCGTCACAGGTAAATGGAATGGTCGGGCCGCCATTCCGCGATCGCCTCGTTGCGACCGCGGAGGGACGGTTCGTGAAAATCATACGGATGCGACATCCACCACCGGCAGGTCGCTGCGGTGGTCTGGAGTCCATGGGGTGTTCCGCCGGTGCGGGACGCCTCTCCGGAGCATTGCACATTCTTCGAGCGAGACATGCCGCGAGGCAATGTCTCGTCTCTCTCACCCCAGAATGGCGTTCTTCAACGCCGAAAGGACGCAGAGTCATGTCATTGTCCGAAATCGCCGACAACAAATGGGAAGTCGAGGCTGCCAAGCCCCCCACCACGACCTTCGGCGGGATCTGTCAGATCCTGCTCATCGCCGCGTTCTCGCTCATCTTCGTGTACATCTTCCAGGGCTCCGCCAGGGGTATGTTCGGCGCCAAACGCGAGGGCGGAATGGCCGACACCTACGGGAAGATGAGCCACGAGGCCGCCGCCAAATAATCGCATTCGGTGTCTCTCCACGGCGAGACGGGAACGGCGCGCCGCTGTCGTGAGCAGCACGTCGACGAGCGCTCAAACTCGCGCCGCGCCCGTCGCCTCCGGGCGACTCCCGCCGCGAAACCTGCAACCCTCGGGGGACAGTGGCCGCCATTCCGCTGAGTGCTGATGCGCTCGCGGAAAGGCGGCATGCGACAATTTCAGAGTTCCGATCCTCCTGGTTGCAGGCCTCCAGAGGTCTTCGTCGCGACTGCGCTGTGGGTCGTTGAATGCACCCTCGACAACGTCCCGCCCGGGTCACCGTAGCGACGGTGAAGCGGTGATACGACAAAAGTTCAACCAAGAAGGGTGTGACGGGAGTCCGTCACAGGAGTCAGGGATGGTCGGGCCGCCATCCCACAGGATGCACGCGCATCCGTGCGAGCCGCCAGCATGTCAGACAACGCCCCGAACACCCCCAACACCCCCAACCCTCCGCCTCCGGCTCCCTCGGGATGCTTGTTGCGCCTGATCTGGACGCTCGCCGGGAACGCCGCGATCTACCTGGCACTGGCGACCATCGCCGCCACCAGCCCGCCGTTGCCGTCCGCCCTCGACTACGTCGTCGGGGTCACGCTGATCCTGATGCTCGCCGCACGCTGGCTCGACATCACCCGATGCGACGGCCGCACCATCCACGACGAGCCGGCGACGATCCGCCACTGGCGCCGTTACGCGGTCATGCTCGGGAGCACGACCCTGGCCGCCTGGTCGCTCGCGCATCTGATCGCGGGGTCGTTCTCGCGGTAGGCTCGGCCGCGAGGATCCAACGATGTCGACAATCACCCTCGAGCGCCTCACCAAGCTCTATCCGGGCGGGCGGGGCGTCCGCGACCTCGACCTCACGATCGAGCGCGGCGAGGTGTTCGGGTTCATCGGTCCGAACGGTGCCGGCAAGTCGACGACGCTTCGTACGCTGCTCGGGCTGATCTCGCCGACAGCCGGTCGTGCCCGCATCCTCGGCCTCGACGCCCGGGTCGACGGCCCGACCGTGCGGGCGCGCGTCGGCTACCTGCCGAGCGAGCCGCGGCTCCACGACGGCATGAGCGTCGGGGCGATCCTCGCGTACCTCGGTCGGTTCTTCACCCCCGACAGTGCGGCCCGTCGTCGGCAGCTGGCCGAAATGATGGAGCTCGATCTCTCGCGCCGCGCCGAGGACCTGTCGATCGGCAACAAGAAGAAGGTCGCCCTGGTCGCCGCGTTGCAGCACACGCCCGAAGTGCTGCTCCTTGACGAGCCGACCAGCGGACTCGACCCGCTCATCCAGGCCCGCTTCTTCGAGGTTATCCAGAGCGAACGAGCTCGCGGCACCACCGTGTTCTTCTCGTCTCATGTGATGTCGGAGGTCGAGCGCCTGTGCGACCGGGTGGCGATCATTCGTGACGGGAGGATCGTCGAGATGGCGCGGATGACCGAGCTACGCGCCCGCCAGTTCAAGCAGGTGCGGGCGCGGCTCGACCCGAGCGACGCCGCTGCGGAGCTCCTGGGGCTGGCCGGCGTGCGCGACCCGGTTCGTGATGGAGAGCGCCTCAGCTTCGTGTACCAGGGCGACGTGAAGCGGCTGCTCGGCGCTCTCGCGGGCGCGGCGGTCGTCGACGTGACGATCGAGGAGCCGTCGCTCGAGGAGATCGTCCTGTCGCACTACGGGAAGGAGAGCCGCGATGGCTGAGTCCGTATCGGCAGCGACGGCCTTCGCCAACGTGTTTCGGCGGGAGCTGGCGTTCGCGTGGCGGAGCTTGCTCGTGTGGCTGGTCCCCGGCATGGCGATGATCGGATTGACCGTGTCCATGCAGCCGGAGATGTCGAAGGAAGGCAGCCTGTTCGCCGAGAAGCTCGACATGGTCCCGAAGGAGATCCTGGTCGCGTTCGGAGTCCAGGGCGCTGACTTCAGCGAGCCCGCCTCGTACCTGGCGACCAACTTCACTATCTACACGCTGATCGGCTCCGTCTTCGCGGGCATCCTCGGAGCGACCGTGCTGGCCAAGGAGGAGGCGTTCGGCACCGGCGAGATGCTCTACACGATGCCAGTCTCGCGGCGCACGGTGGTGCTCGCCAAGGTCGCCGCGGGGTTCGTGCTCGTCGAGTTGTTCGCGCTCGGGCTCGCGGGCGCGGCGTTCGGCACCTTCGCGGCGATCGGGGTCACGCTCGCGCGCCCGGCCGTCATGGCAGCCATGTTCGTCGTGGCGGGCGCGCTGTTCGCGGTGATGTTCGCGCTCGGTCTGCTCATCACGGTCCGCTCGGCGCGGCCGCGCAACGCGACCTCGGCCGCGCTCGGCCTGATCTTCGGGCTCTACGGGCTCAATGTGGTCGGGGCGCTGAGCGAGTCGCTGACGGCCGTCCGCGCGCTGTCGCCGTTCCACTACGCGGAGGCGGCGCGGGTGATCCAGACTGGCGGGCTGCCCGCGGGTACGCTGGTCCTCGTGGCGGTCGCGCTCGCTGCTATCGGCACCGCTTGTCTGTTGTTCGAGCGGAAGGACATCCACGCATGAGCGGTGCAGCCCTCGATCTCTTCATGCTCGCTGGCGGCGGCGTGCTGCTCTACTTCGGCGCCGAGTGGCTGGTCGCCGGGGCCGCCGGTCTGGCCCGCTCGCTCGGTGTGAGCGCGTTGATCATCGGCCTCACGGTCGTCGCGTACGGAACCTCGACGCCGGAGGTGATCGTGGGCATGCAGTCCGCCCTCGCCGGGCACCCGGAGATCGCCCTGGGCAACGTCCTCGGCTCGAACATCGCCAACCTCGGCCTCATCCTCGGCCTGGCGGCGATCCTCCGGCCCACGCGCATCGACGGCGCCCTGTTCCGGCGCGAGCTGCCGCTCCTCGTCGGGAGCGCGCTCGCCGTGCCCCTGCTGCTGCTCGACGGCGAGGTCCAGTGGTGGGAAGGAGCAGGCTTGATGGCGGTCGCGGTCGTGTACACCGCGTGGATGGTCCGCAGCTCGCGCCACGCGACGGATGCGGCCATCGCGGCAGCGACGGTCACGGCCGACGCAGCCGACGCAGCCGGCGCGCCCGAGCCTCGAAGTGGGCGGGCGCGCCTCGCCGCGATCGCCTTGGCCGGTCTGGCGGTGCTCGTCGTCGGTGGGCAGCTCCTTGTCGAGGGGGCCGTCGGGGTGGCGCGTGCGATCGGCATGAGCGAGCGAGTCGTGGGGCTCACGATCGTCGCGGTCGGAACGTCGCTGCCCGAGCTCGTCACGTCCATCATCGCCACCAGGCGGGGCCACACGGACATCGCCGTGGGCAACGTCGTCGGCTCGAACATCTTCAACGTGCTCCTCTGTCTCGGGGGCGCGAGTGTGGTCGGTCGCGTCGGCTCTCCGCTCGCTACCGTCGCCCTGGATGTCGGGGCGATGATCGCGTTCACGGTCGTGGGGACCGTGATGATGCGGAGCGGTCGCACCGTCACGCGAGTTGAGGGCATCATCCTCGTGCTCGGCTACGTAGGCTTCCTGGCGATCCTCGTCGGGATGGGATGACCGAGGCGAGGTTCGCGCGCGACGACGAGTGATGGCGCAGATCGCGTTCGAGCTGTAGAACGGCGCCATGGTCGAGGTCCCGCGGTCGCTGCGCGCATGGTTCGTCGTTCACTGCGTCGTCGACCTGCTGTTCGCGGCGCCGCTGTTCATCGCCCCGGTGACGACGATGCGGATGTTCGGCTGGTCCGCGGTCGATCCGTTCACGGTCCGGCTCGTCGCCGCGGCGCTGGTGGGCATCGGCGTCGAGTCCTACCTCGGCCGCAACGGTACACTCGAGCAGTTCCGCGGGATGCTGCGGCTCAAGGTGCTGTGGTCGCTGACGGCCAACCTCGGGATCGCCCTGTCCATCCGCGACGGCGCCCCGCCGATGGCGTGGCTGTTCCAGGCGATCTTCCTCGGCTTCTCGGCGCTGTGGTGCACGTATGCCGTCCGACTCCGCCGCTGACAGGACACCCCGCCGTTCGCCGCCGCTGCGTGGTCGCGGCGCGATACGCCCGGCCGGCTGTTCGACGTGGCGCTGCCGGTGGTGATCGTGCTCAGCGTGCTACTGGCGCGAGGCCTGTGTCCCTGCCGCGAGGCCACGAGCCCAGGACTGCGAGCATCGATCACGGAGTGGATCACGGCCGACGGGGGCGGGCTGGTGACGCGTGCGGCGCGGTGCATCCGCATCACGCGGCCCTGCGAGGGGGTGAACCCCACCGCCGACGCCAGCGTCGGGCGGGGGTTCATGATGTTGTCGGAGTCGGTGTCGGCGAGCGGGTCGGCGAGGCCGTCGACCTCGACCGCGTGATAGAGGCCGAGGTAATGCCCGATCTCGTGGGCGAGCACGCGGGCCTGGGCGTCGACAGGCAGATCGATCGGACCGGCGGTCTCCGCGAAGCAGTCGAGGCCCGCCATGAGCCGGGGCGTGAGCCCCGCCGGCGCGAGCTCCCACTCGAGGGCCGCCATCAGCGCCTGCTGGCGCGCCTCGTCGCCGAACAGGATCGAGCTGTCGGCGACGTGGAACCGCAGGTCGATCGTCGCGCGTGCCGGCACCGCGGCGATCGGCCGCATCTCGACCCGCAGGGCCGGGCGATCTTCGGGACGGGTGAGCGGCGTGAGGGTCTGGCAGTCGACACGGGCGAAGCGCAGCGACAGGCCGAGCTCCGGATCGAGGCGGCCCTCCTCGCGCGGCAGCACGAACACGCCGGCCTCGACGGCGACCGCGGTGCGCAGCTCGCAGTCGCGGCAATACGCGCCCGCGCTGCGCCCGTCGATCGGCGCCCGCCCGTCGCCGTCGACCACCGAGCTGAGCTGGAAGCACACGCCGGGGTCCGTGGTGGCGCGCAGCGCCAGCGCGACGAGCGGCTCCCCGGGTGGGATGTCCAGGATCGCGGTCTCGCCGTCGCCGGCGAACTGCAGGACGCCGACCTCGATCCAGGTGTCGTCGTCCTGCTCCGCGTCCGCGAGCGCACAGCCGGTGAGGAGCCCCGCCAGCGCGACGGCGACGGAACGCCTGTTCATCGCAGCTCCGATGCGGGCACGAAGGCGCCGATCTGCTGGACCAGCCGCGCGTCGCCCTCCCCGCGGGCGTGCGCCGCCAGCAGCGCGCGCGCCTCGGGGCGGGTGCGAGACGCCTCGCCGAGCCACGTGATGATGGCCGACCGCTCCGGGAGCGAGGTGCTCGCCGTGAGCCGGTCCGTCGTGCCCGCGTCGTCGCCTCCGTGGCGCGTCCCATTAGCGTCACGAACGCGGCGATGGATTCATAGGCGAGGCGTATGACTGCGATAGCGAGACCTCCGACGACGGACCTGAAAGTCGTCGGGTCGCGCGGGGCGGCCATCTCGCGATCGGAGATATTCCGCGGACCTGGGAATTTTGCCCACCCGCCCGGCTCGCCCGGGCCCTGGCGACTGTCGGAAGATTCATGGAAGCCGGAACCGGGCGAAGACATCACTCCCGAGCAACCGTATCCGCGGAGTCCGGCGCGGGATGTGCCGCGTCGACACCTGTCCGCGGTGCCGCCAATGGTCGTGGTCGCTTCGGGCGAGGTCAGACCGCTCACCTCGCCGAGCGGTGTGAACGTCGCGGGCAGCGCTCCATTCCGGGACGGGGCTCACCGCCGGGCAGGCGGCGATTCACTGGCGACCTGCGGGTCGATCGGCACACGGAGCACGGCGCATGTACCTCCGCCCGGGCGCGCGACGAAGCTGAGTTCGCCGCGGTGGATGCGCAGCACCTCGCTGGCCACCAGCAGGTCGAGCGGACCGCGGCGGTCCGTGGTCGTCGGGACATGCGGCAGCGGCTCCGTGCTGCGGTCGCAGACGGTGATGATCTGGTCGTCCTGGACCCTTGAGATCGCCAGCTCGACCTCACCTCCCGGCGGAGAGCCGTCGCAGGCGCGGATGAGCAGATCGACGAGGGATTGCTCGAGCAGGCGCGCGTCGCCGCAGATCTGCGGGGGCCGGTCGCAGGCGGCGATCGTCAGCTTCACGTCGGCGCGTTCGAATCGGTGCTGGACCCGGACTGCCGCGCTCTGGATCACCTCGGAGGCGATGAAGCGCTCGCACAGCGGGACGACGCCCCGCGTGAGCGCGAGGAAGCGGCGGCTGTGCGCCCGGATGCGATCGACCTGGTCGCTGATGGTCCGCGCGTTGCGGCGGATCAGCTCGTCGTCGCAGTTGTTCTCGATCTGCTCGGCCCGCATTGCAATCACGCCGAGCGGCGTCGACAGCTCGTGGGCGACGCCCGTTGCGAAGGTCAGCATCGCCGCCCCGCGGCCCTCTCGCGCCAGCTCGGACTCCCGGTCGAACCGCTGACCCTCGCGGATCAACGCCCGCAGCAGCGTCCGCTCGTGCCGCTCGTTGCGCAGGACCACCAGGGAGAAGCCGAGGACGACCAGGCTGGCCAGGCCGACCAGGATGATCGTGCGGGCGTATCGCCGGGCCTCGCGGAGCCGCCACGGCTCGATCGAGCTGACGACGGCGACCGTCCAGTCGCCGAGCGGTCCGGCGTAGAAGGGCGCGAGACCCGCGACGGCCGGCGACTCCGGGAGGCCGAGAGTCACGGCCTCGCTCGGCGTGAGCCACGCGCGCTCCGCTCGTTCGGCCGCGGCGCGCGCCACGGTGGGCACATCTGCGGGCTCACCGTCGAAGGTCCGCAGCTCGTGCATGCCGGCCCGCCACAGGAGCAGGCGGTGGTCCGTCTCCGCGGGGAACGCGTCGCCCACACGGCGCGGCTCGAAGGTCCCGGCGTCCCCGAATTGCCACACGCCATCGACGACCTCGAGGGTCCCGACCGGCCCGCGCTCGGCGATCTGTTTCAAAGAGGAGCGCAGCTCGCCGGCGAGGACGGTGGCGAGGACCTGCTGCTCGCGACTGAGCTCGAGGCGGACGCCCGAGCCGAGCGCTCGCTCGTCGATCACACCGACCGCGGCGATGCCGACGATCGCGAGGAGCATCATCGCCGCAGGGAGGAGCCGGCCTCGGCGCGAGCGGTCGGATCGGAGCGCCTGCATCGTCCGCGGTGAAAGCAACAGCCGCGCCAACGCATAACCCTGACGCGTTCGCGCCAGCGGCCGCCGCGATGGGAGCCATGCCGCCGACCCGGGAATTTTGCCCACCCGGCGGGTCCGCCGCGCGGGCAACGACCGGCTTGAGGCCGCCGACACCCTGGCACATCGCTTGCTTCGGGAGGTGGTCACGCGATGCCACGCGCGCCGCAAGGAGGACACGAGTGCCCGACATGCCCGCTCCCCGCCCGTCTGCGTATACACCGCTCACGCTGCGCGACCTCGAGAGTATCCCGCAGATCGCGGTGATGCCCGAGGAGCTCCGCCTGCAGCACCGCTACGTGATCGACGAGCCGCGTCCCGCTGGCGGCGAGCGTGAATTTTTGTTCGAGACGGCGCTGCGCGAGCGGCAGAGGAGGTGAGCCATGTGTGGAATTCTTGCAGTGTTCGGCAACATCGACGCGGCGACCGCGACCGCCGCGGACGAATCTTCCGATCGAATGTCCCACCGCGGCCCCGACGGGCGCGGCATGGCGCTCATCCCCGGGCGCGGCGTGCTCTGCCACCGGCGCCTGGCGATCATGGACCCGGCGCACGGGCACCAGCCGATCTACGGCCGCGACGGTGCGGCGGTGGTGCACAACGGCGAGATCTACAACTATCGCAGGCTCGTGCAGGATCTCGCGGTCGTGGGCCGGTCGTGCAACAGCGGCTCGGACAGCGAGGTCATCGTCCATCTGTACGAGGCGATCGGCGAGGGCTGCGTCGCCCTCCTCGACGGCATCTTCGCGTTCGCCGTGATCCACGGCGACGAGTGGCTGGTCGCGCGCGATCCGATCGGCGTCAAGCCGCTGTACTGGGGCCGCGACGCCGCCGGTAACCTGTGGTTCGCCTCGGAACTCAAGGCCCTCGTCGACCGCTGCGAGACGTTCAGCGAGTTCCCGCCGGGCCACATGATGACGCGCCGGGGCGGCCTGCGCCGCTGGTACGCGCCCGCCTGGATGCGGGAAAACCCTCCGCCTCCAGGCAACCCTGCGGCGCTGCGGGCGTGCCTGGACGCCGCGGTCGACAAGCGGCTGATGAGCGACGTGCCGCTCGGCGTGCTCCTGTCGGGGGGGCTCGACTCGAGCCTGATCGCCGCTCTGGCGACCCGCCGGCTGCGGGCGCGAGATCCGGAGGCGGTGGTCCACAGCTTCGCTATCGGCATCGAACCCGACGCGCCCGACCTGAAGGCGGCCCGCGAGGTCGCCGCGTTCCTCGGCACGACCCACCACGAGGTGCTGTTCCGCGTCGAGGACGGCATCGCCGCGCTCGCCGACATCGTCCGTCACGTCGAGTCGTACGACGTCCCGACGATCCGCGCGAGCATCCCGATGTTCTTACTCAGCCGCTACATCCGCGACCAGGGCGTCAAGGTCGTGCTGTCGGGCGAGGGCTCCGACGAGATCTTCGGCGGGTACCTCTATTTCTACGGCGCCGAGAGCCCGGAGGCGCTGCGTCGTGAGACGGTCGCCCGCGTCGCCGACCTCCACCTGAGCGACGTCCTGCGCGCCGACAAGAGCACGATGGCCCACGGCGTCGAGGCCCGGGTCCCGTTCCTCGATATGGCGTTCCTCGACCTGGCGATGAGCCTGCAGCCGGAGCTCAAGCAGCCGCGCCGCCCGCAGTCCGGCCAGGACGGGCGGATGGAGAAGTGGATCCTGCGCGCGGCGTTCGCCGATCCCGCCGACCCGCTGATCCCGCCCGCGGTGCTGTGGCGGCAAAAGGAGCAGTTCTCCGACGGCGTCGGCTACGGCTGGGTCGACGGGCTCCGCGACCACGCGGCCCGTGTCGTCCCCGCCGAGGCGCTCGCACGGGCGAGCGAGCGCTTCCCGCACGCGACCCCCGCGACGGCCGAGGCGTACCTCTACCGCGAACTCTTCGACGCGCTGTTCCCCGGCGACCAGGCGGCCCGCTGCGTGATCCGCTGGACGCCGCGCTGGCAGGCGAGCGGCGACACCTCGGGGCGGGCCAACCCGCTCCACCAGCACGCGAGCGACCGGCTGCTCCGCCTCGTCGCGAGGTGACACCATGGATGCCCCGCTCGTGCACCTCAGCCCCCGCGTTGCGGGCACGAGATCGAGGAGCACCTCGGACACGCGCGTCGGATCCTCGCGTGGTCGCGGCGATCGAGCAGCTCGCCGCGTGGCTGACGGCGTAGGAGGCAGTCCCCTGAATCTTCGTACACACAGCGTGACGATCGCTGGATCGAAATCCAGGGAAGGATCTCGCGGGCCATGACCGATCTCATCGTGCAGCAGGTGCGCGTCCTGCTCGACCGCGGCGTCACGCAGATCGATCAGCTCGAGGTCCTCCTGGCCATGACGCGGAGCCCCGACCGGACTTGCACAGCGCGCTCCGTCGCCGACGACGCGCTCCTGAGCGACGATCGTGCCGAGGATTCGCTCGCCGAACTCGAGCGCATCGGGCTCATCCGGTGCACGTTCGCCGGGTCGGATGCTCCCTTGTACTCACCCTCGCCCGACCTCGACCTCGCCGGGCTGCAAGCGCTGCGCTTGCTCCGAAACATCGACCGGGCCCGCATCGCCAACGCTTTCTTCTCATGCACGATCGCGGCGCTCCGCGACTTCGCCAGCAAGTTCAAGCGCGGGAGGTCCGGGTGACCCATGTGCGGGATCCGCGGGTCCGGGAGTCATGACGCGATGGCAGACGCGATGACGGAGTGCATCCGGATCCTGCTCGGACGCGGCGTCGTCGCCGAGTCCTCGCTCACGATCATGATCTACTACTTCACCAGGACGACCGACTGGGCGGCGCATCTGCAGGCCCGCGGCGACATCAACCTGGCGATCCTCGACGTGCTCGCGGAGCTCGGGGTGGAGATCGCCCTGCCGAGCCGCACCGTCCACCTGCGCGAGGAAGGGCCAGCATGCCGCTCGTGATGCGGATCCTTGCGACCCTGCGAGGCTTCACCCGCGCGCGCGGGCGCATGTTGCTCGTGATGGTGCTCGGGCTGCTGATCTACGGCACCCTGGGCTTCTGCTGGTTCGAGTCGGAGGGTCCGCTGGCCGAGTTGTCGCCGCTCCGACGCCTCGAGACCGCGGCGTGGTGGACGATCGTGTCGATGACGACCGTCGGGTACGGCGACGTGTACCCGTCGACCTGGCAGGGGCGGTGGCTGGTCGGTGTCCCTCTGCTGGTCCTGGGGATCGGGATCCTCGGCTACGCGATCGGGATGCTGACCGGCGCGGTGCTCGAGCGACAAACCAAGGAGATGAAGGGGATGGTTCCATACACCAGGAGCGGGCATATCGTGATCTGCAACTGCCCTTCGATCGACCTCGTGCTGGAGATCGCACGCGAGCTGGGGTCCCACCCGGCGTGGCGCGGCCGCGACGTCGTGCTGGTCACCGACGCCCTCACAGACGGCGACAGTCGACTGCGCGACGCCGGGATCCATCTGATCGCAGGTAATCCGTGCCGCGAACAGAGCCTGCGGCGCGCCAACCTGGCTGCGGCGCACCGCGTGATGGTGCTGACCCAGCACCCGGAGGACGATGCCTGCGACACCCTCACGCTCGGCGCGCTCGTCACGATCCGATCGCTCCGACCGGACGTGTTCATGGTCGTCGAGTGCCACCACAGCGAGAACATGAAGCTCCTGCGGGCCGCGCGGGCCGACGAGATCGTGAGCACCGCCAGCCTGCGCGCCGAGCTGATCGTCCAGGGGCTGCAAGCTCCAGGGGTCAACGACCTCATCGAGGAGCTGCTGTCCAACACCCGCGGCGCGCAGATCTACGTCCTCCCGGTCAGCGAATTTCGCGGGACCTACGACGAGCTGCGCGAGCAGCTGCGAGGCATGGGCAACCACGTGGCCCTCGGCGTGGTCCACCAGGGGGTCCGGCGCCTGTTGCCGCCGGGCGATGCGCCGGTCGAACCGGGCGACTCGCTCATCCTGGTCGCCGAGGTGCCGCCGGATCGCATCTGACGCGGCGCCTACGCCCGGGTCGCCAGGAAGCGGAGCCAATATGCACGATACGAACCAGACAGAACCAGCCAGAAAGCTCGCGGTGCTCTCCATCGCCACGATGCAGGACCGATGCTTGAGCCCCTGGCGCCGCGAGCTCTACAACACGGAGACACGATGATGGGCCCTGTTCTCCCCGACACGCTGCAGGAGTTCACGTTCGCGGGCGGGCGCGGCAAGCTGCACGCGCTGCCGCGGCTGGCTGAGCTGGGGCCGGTGGCCCGGCTGCCGCGCAGCCTGCGGATCGTGCTCGAGTCGCTGGTCCGCAACGCCGACGGGCAGCGGATCACGGCCGAGGACGTGAAGGCCCTGGTCAACTGGCCGGCGAGGGCGACGCGCACGCGCGAGATCCCATTCGTGGTCGCCCGGATCGTGCTGCAGGACTTCACCGGAGTGCCGCTCCTGGTCGACCTCGCGGCGATGCGCTCCGCGGCCGCGCGCATGGGCAAAGATCCGGCCGTGATCGAGCCGCTGGTGCCGGTCGACCTGGTGATCGACCACTCGATCCAGGTCGACTTCGCCGAGGTCCCCGACGCGCTGCAGCGCAACACGGAGATCGAGTTTCGCCGCAACGCCGAGCGCTACGAATTCTTGAAGTGGGGGAGGCAGGCGTTCGCGGGGTTCAAGGTGGTGCCGCCGGGGATCGGGATCGTCCACCAGGTCAACCTCGAGCTGCTGGCGCCGGGGCTGATCGAGAAGGACGGGCTCTACTCCCCGGACTCGCTGGTTGGGACCGACTCGCACACGACGATGATCGGCGGGCTCGGGGTGGTCGGCTGGGGCGTCGGCGGGATCGAGGCCGAGGCGGGGATGCTCGGGCAACCGGTGTACTTCTTGACGCCCGACGTGGTCGGGGTCCACCTGACCGGGGAGCTGCAAGCCGGGGTGACGGCGACCGACCTGGTGCTGACGCTGACCGAGCTCCTCCGCAAGCACAAGGTGGTCGGCAAGTTCGTCGAGTTCTTCGGTGAGGGCGCGGCGTCGCTGGCGGTGCCTGACCGCGCGACGATCAGCAACATGGCCCCGGAGTACGGGGCGACGATCGGCTATTTCCCGGTCGACGAGCGGAGCTGCGAGTACCTCGAGCACACGGGCCGTTTGCCGACGCAGGTCGACGCGTTCCGCCGCTGGCACATGGCGCAGGAGCTGTTCGGGATGCCCGCGGTCGGCGAGATCGACTACAGCGAGGTGCTGAAGTTCGACCTGGCCGGCGTGCAGCCCAGCGTGGCCGGCCCGCGCCGCCCGCAGGACCGGATCGCCCTGCCGCGCCTGCGCGAGACGTTCGAGCACCTGCTGCAGACGACCTACGCGAAGCACCCGGGCAGCCAGCATCGACGACTGGTGGTGCTCGGCGGGGAGACCGGGCCGGTCGCCGGCGGCGGCGAGCAGGCGGGGGAGACCGCGCCCGAGCCGTACACACGCCAGCAGGAGACGACCCGCGAGAACACCAGCACGGTCACCGAGATCGAGATGATGCAGAACCGGCCGACGCCGGACGTGCTGCATCACGTGCCCTCGGGCGAGTTCCCGGCGGCGCGGGTGCAGCTCCGCCACGGCGACATCGTGATCGCCGCGATCACGGGCTGCACCAACACGTCCAACCCGCGGGTGATGCTGCAGGCGGGCCTGCTCGCGCAAAAAGCGGTGACGCTCGGGCTGGCGGTGCGGCCGGCGATCAAAGTGTCGCTCGCGCCAGGCTCGCGGGTCGTCAGCGAGTACCTGGCGACGACAGGGCTGCAGAAGCACCTCGACGCGCTGGGGTTTCAGACGGTCGGCTACGGCTGTACGACGTGCATCGGCAACTCGGGGCCGCTCGAGCCGCACCTCGACGTGGCGATCGCCGAGCACGACCTCGTGGTCGCCAGCGTGCTGTCGGGCAACCGCAATTTCGAGGCGCGCGTGCACCAGAGCGTGCGCGCCAATTTCTTGATGAGCCCGCCGCTGGTCGTGGCGTTCGCGCTGGCCGGGCGGATCGACATCGACCTGACGAGCGAGCCGATCGGGACCACCCCCGCCGGACAGCAGGTGTTCCTGCGGGACCTGTGGCCGAGCGACGAGGAGGTCGAGGCCTTGCTCGGCGCGGCCCGCGACCCCGCGGTCTACCGCGCGACCTACGAGGATCTGGGTCGGCTCTCGCCGATGTGGGCGGACATTCCGGCTCGCGCCGGCAAGGCGTACGCGTGGGACGAGGCGTCGACGTACATCCAGGAGCCGCCGTACTTCGAGAAATTCGGGCTCGAGGTCGAGCCGCCGCGGCCGCCCAGGAAGGCGCGAGCGCTGGCGATCTTCGGGGACAGCGTGACGACCGATCACATCAGTCCGGCGGGGAGCATCCCGGCCAGGTCGCCAGCAGGGATCCATCTTCAGGAGCACGGCGTCTCCACGGAAGACTTCAACAGCTACGGATCGCGCCGCGGGAACGATCGGGTGATGGTCCGTGGGACCTTTGCGAACGTGCGGATCAAGAACTTGATGGTCCCGGGCGTCGAGGGCGGAGTGACGGCACACCAGCCGAGCGGCGAGCGTATGAGCATCTACGATGCCGCGATGCGCTACCACGCGGCCGGGATCCCGCTGGTGATATTCGCGGGGCAGGAGTACGGGAGCGGATCGTCGCGCGACTGGGCGGCCAAGGGGACTCGCCTGCTCGGGGTACGGGCGGTGATCTCGGGGTCGTTCGAGCGGATCCACCGCAGCAATCTGATCGGCATGGGTGTGCTGCCGTGTCAATTCGCGGCCGGGACGAATGCGCAGACGCTCGCGATCAGCGGGCGCGAGTGCTTCGACGTTCGTCTCGACGGGCCGCTCCAGCCGCATCAGTCCGCGACTCTGGTGATTCACCGCGACGGGTTCGACCCCGTCGAGGTGCCGCTGCTCGTTCGCATCGATACACCGATCGAGGTCGAATACTACAATCACGGGGGGATCCTGCCGTACGTGTTGCGGCAGCTGCTCGCGCAATAGTCACCCGTCATCGACCTCGGAGCAGGGGCAGTCGCGCGGGACGACCGCGCAGGCCGCCAGCTACAGCCCGCTGCCGACGAAGGTCATTCGGGTGTCCCGGGGGCCAGGTCGATGTCGACGCGGCGCTCGTCGAGCGAGCCGCGGGTGAGCGCCGCGCTCGTGGTGGTGTCGCGGAGCTCCACGTCGATCGACGCGCGCGCGACCCCGTGGAACACCAGGTAGTCGCGCACGGCGAACCCGCGCAGCCCCTCTACCCTGGCGACGTCGCGGTCCGGCGGACGCACCGCCGTCCACGTGACGAGGCGGATCTTTCGGCCGGCGAGCGGACCGCTCGCCAGGCAGCGGGCGAGCTGCTTCAGGACGTCGTCCCCTGGCGGGCCGATGTACGCGATGTCGACCGTGAAGTCCGCGGCTGCCGCGGAGGCGCTGCATCCCGCCAGCACCTGCGCGGCCACATGGACCTCGGCCAGCGCCGACTCCGGTCTGGGCGGCGGTGCGGCGGCCTCCTCGGGCGCACGTCGAGCGCAGCCGGCGATGGCCAGCAGGCCGGCGAACGTGAGGCGAATGCAGTGACTCACGGCTGCGCCGGCCCGGCCACGCGCGCCGCCTGGGCGCAGTTGAGCTCGCAGGTCGCGCGGTTGGTCGGCAGCACCGCCTTGTCGGCGTGGCAGGTGCGCACGCAGGTCGACAGCCGGTCGAGCACTGCCGCGGACGGAGCCGAGGGTGCCGCCGCCGCCGCCGTCTTGCAGTCGTCCGCGCAGGTGTCCTGGGCTGAACCCGCGGCGTAACAGCGGCCCAGGCAGGTCGAAGCGGTCCCGACTGGATCAGCCTTGCTGTCGCCGCCGGCCGCGGGATCGGCTCTGGCGTCCGCGCCGTAGGCGGCGTCACAGTTGAGCTTGCACGTCTCGCGGTTGGTCGGGATCTTGTCGCCGACCTCGCAAGTCTGCAGACAGTCCGACAAACTGGCGAACTTCACCTCGCCGCCGCCGGGTGTGCCCGGCTCGGCCGCTGTCTTCGCGTCCGGTGTGGATGATGGGGCCTTGTTCGCGGCCGCCATCTGCTCCTGAGGGTCGCAGGCGGTCACCATCATGCAGGCGACGAGAGCGAGGCATGCGCGGGTCAGAAATTTTTCCATGCCCACACCATGGCACCAGATGAGGTCTGCGCACCCCAGCCTCGGACCTCACGCCGCAGTTCACCCTCGAGTCGTCCGACGAGTGCATGTCCCGACAATTTTGCCGAGGCGTCCGGCGACGCGGGCCGGCTCGCGCAGGTGGCGCGACGCGCCGAGGAGAATCTCGTTTCATGGCCGATGGAGTCGACGTGACTCGCGGCTGTTCGACCGCCCGCGGTCGTCGCTACCCGCACCAGCTGCGTGCTCGCGGTCGTCAGGTCCGGCGCATCGCCGGGCCCGTACGGACGATCTTCGGCCACGTGAACACGTGGCGCCTATGCGTCCCGTGGCTCGGTCCGCAGGAGCTCCTCGAGGGTCGCGGCCAGGCGCTCGCGGTCCTCGGTCGCGGCGTGGAGCGCCACCAGACGCTGGACGATCTCGCGGTCGAGCTGCTCGGCGACCTCGACGTCCACGATCTCCGCGTGCTCGGCCTCGCGGACGCCGCGGCGCTCGGCCTCTGCGAGGCGCCGCAAGGCCTCGGACAGCTGCTCCGAGAGCTGCGCTGCTCCCAGCGCCGACTTCGCGGCCGCACCGGCGCGCCGGTGGCGGTCCTCGTACCAGGCGCGCAGCCGGACCGCGACCTCCTGCTCGACCAGCCCGTCACGCTCGAGCGCGGCGAGCTCGTCGAGCGCGCGGCGGGTCATGATGCTGGTCGCGCGCGCCTTCTCGTAGGCATCGTGACGCTGCTTGCCCGCGAGCAGGCCGAGGCGCCCGAGCAGCGGGCCCATCGTCAGGCCCTGGACGAACAGCGAGGTACCGACGACGCCGAACACCAGCGTCACCAGGAGCGAGCGGCCCGCGAATTCGGCCGGCAGGGTGAGGATCAGGACCATCGACAGCGAGCCCCGCAGGCCGCCCCACGTCAGGACGTGCCGCCAGGCTCGCGGCAGCGGCGTGCCGAACCGATCGGCGATCGGGACCAGGGAGTACACCGCGATGGCGCGTGCTACCCCGACCGCGACGAAGGCGAGGAGGATCGCCAGGCCGTCGTGCCACAGTCGTTCGGGCTCGAGCTCGAGGCCGACCAGCAGGAAGATGAACGAGTTGGCGAGGAACGCGGCGAACTCCCAGAAGTCCTCGACGGCGTTGCGGGTCGACGCGCTCATGCCCCAGCGCGCCCCGAACGCGCCAGCCACGATGCCGGCGAACACCGTCGACAGCACACCCGAACAGTGCAACGACTCGGCGACGAGGAACGACCCGTAGGCCAGCAGCGCGGTCAGGCTGGTCTCGATCAGGTGGTCGTCGATCTGCCGCGTCAGCACCGTGAAGACGCCGCCCAGCGCGACCCCGACGAGCGCACCGCCGCCGCCCATGCGCAGGAAGGTCTCGAGCGCATAGGCGACCAGCGACGCGTCCTCGGGCATCGCGTGGACGCCCGCGCCGAGCCCGTACACCCCCGACACGACGATGAAGAGGACGACCGCGACCCCGTCGTTGAGCAGGGACTCGCCCTCGACGACGAGGTAGAGGCGCTTCGCCACCCCGAATTGCTTGAACAGCGCGAGGACCGACACCGGGTCGGTCGCTGCGATGACGACGGAGAACAGCCAAGCCTCGCGCCAGCCGAAGCCCGCGACCAGCCCGCTCGCGCCCAGGCCGGCGTAGAGCAGCCCGGCGCAGGCCGCCGAGGCGATGAGCACGCCGGGGACGGCCAGCGTGAAGATCGGCGCGAGGTTGCGGCGGAACTCCGCGAGGTCGATGTGGAAGGCGGCCTCGAACAGCAGCGCCGGGAGCAACAGCAGCAGCAGCAGGTCCGCGTCGAGCTCCACGTCGCTGAGCACCTGGAGGTCGAGGAACCCGAGCAGGAGGCCGGCGCAGACCAGGGCGAGCGTGTACGGCAGCCGCAGATGACGCGCAACCATGCCGACGAACGCAGCCACCATCAGGAGGAGCAGGACCTGGACTTCGACGTGGTGGATCATCGCCCGCCGGTCATACGCTCACAGGGGCGGGTCGTCACGTCCCGCGAGCGCACCCCGGCGTCGAGCTCCTCGGGCCCAGAACTTTTCCGTGGCACCTGGGATTTTTGACCAGTCTCCTGTTCATCACTCGCTCGAGCGTGGAAGCTGACGCATGAACTCCTTCGCCAACAACGGGGCCGCCAAGTCCGTGCGGACGAGCAGTCCCTCACGGAGCCGGTGTGCACGGTGTGCACCCGCGAGCGGCACGGGGCTCGCGGAGTGGACGTCGTCCGGCAGGTCGATCGAGAGGACGGTCGGCTCGGTCACGCGGCCCAGCGCAGCTCACCGCCGCGGCGGTCCTCGCTCCGCGTCGCAGCCGTACTCCGCGGCTCTCGCGGAGCTCGGCTGCGCTGCCTCCCGCCATTCTTCAGCATCCTGCTAAAAATGGAACGACGCGCTGATGATCCCGTAGTAATCCTCGCGGACCCGCGCATTGTTGCCGTCACGGAACACGGCGTCCTTGTTCGTCCCGTACCGCCCCTCGACGCGGAACGTGAGCTGCGGCAGCGGCAGGTACTCCAGGGTCCCCGTCACGCTGTGGCTCTGCCAGCCGTTCTCGGTCCCGGTCTTCAGCTCGGGGACGATGTCGGCCTTGTTGTACAGATAGTCGTATCGGGCGGCGACGCCGACCCGCTGCGTGATCGCTAACCGGAGGGAGATCGCGGGCGAGACCACGAAGTCGTGGCGGCCGGTGGTGTTGTTCTTCTGCACGATGAAGTCCAGCATCGGCAGTGTCAGCCACCGCTTCCCGAGCCAGATCCTGTAATACAGGTTCTGGTAGTGACGAAAGACCGGCGCCAGGCCCCGGGGCGCCTCGTTGCCCCAGTACATGTTCCAGTCCCCGACGATCTTGCCCGGCCGGTTCACGCTCCACACGAACCCGAACCCCTTCCTCCCGTTCGCGTCCCTGATCTCCTGCCAGCCGTTGATGACCATGAACCGCAGGGCCATGTCCTTGCGAAAGTGGTAGTGCAGCCGGACGCCGGCCTCGTAGTCGGGGGAGAAGTCGGCGATGTACGCGCGCGTCGCGTGGAGGTTCTCCTTCATCAGGGCGAGCTCGGCGCCGAAATAGGACGGGAAGATGCCCGCCTCCACCGCGAGTCGAGGGACGAAGAAATAGTAGATCGCCGCCTCTCGGATGAATTGCAGCGACCGGGGCTCCTCGTTGTACAGCGACTCGACGATGTGACCGGTATGCACGGCGAGCCGGACCCGGAGCTTGTCGACGATCTCGTACTGGCTCTGCAAATACGCGTACGAGAGCGCGAACTGGTTGACGTAGAGCGGGTAGCTCGTGAAGTCCCGCCGCCCGATATCCTCGACGATCTGCTTGGTGATGTAATCGTAGTAGCGGTGCCTCCCCTGCGGCCCGAACGCGTAGCCGAAGTCGGCGTACAGGTTCATCGAGAGGAAGCCCTTGCCGATCTTCGTGCGGATCGCCGGGACGAGCCCGTCCCTCCGGCTCTTCTTGCACAGGCCGGACAGGCACGTCCCGGGCGCCGGGCTCGGCGAGGTGAGCGGAGTGGTCGTCTTCGCCGGCGGGTTCGGGGACACGGGCGCGGCGGCCCTGGCAGGCGGCGGGGCGCCATGCGTGGTGGGGGCCGCCGCCGCGGGCGTGGCGGGCGCCCTGACCTCGTGCCGCCAGGCGTCGATGTCGGGCAATTCGTCGGTGCTCGCGGGCGCGGCGCAGGCGGCTCCGGGGCTCGGAGGGATCCGCCGACCCGAGTTCGTCCGCCGCCGGCGATCCCGCTTCATACGCGCCTTGGCCTGCTTGAAGCGAAGGGTCGAACCTTCGCTGTCCTGGGTTTCCCCCCCGTTCATGACCCCCACGATCCACGGCTCACCGGCTTCCTCCTGCCGCGTGGCGGCCGCCAGAACCGGGGCCCAGATCGACCGTGTCGTGACATCGCTGGCGATCGCGGCCACGCGGACCTCCAGCACGGGCCCCTGCGGTCGTGCACGTACGGAGAGGGACGCGAGGCCGACGCAAGGAGTCATCACGGTGGCGATAACACGCTCCATCCATTGCGAGCGTCGCTTTAGAAACGCCATTCCGGGATGGTAGGGAAGATCCGTGACACCTCGCAAGGATTGTCCGCACGACGCTTAATCGCTGAATATCGCGCTCGTCACGAGGCTCGTCACGAGACCGATTCCGGGCGACGCGGTCGCCCATCTCATGTCATTGGGGCAAGCGGCTCCGAGTGCGCGGCCTCGGCCATCGACGATCTCGGGCGCCGGTCACCGCTGCACGAGGATCCCACCGCGCGGCGACTGGGCCGGCGCGTCCCCCGGGAGGAAGCGGTCGAGGCCCGCGATCTTGTCGGTCGCCGCGACCTGCCAGCTCCCAAACAGCCCGGCGTTCGGCTGGGCGTCGACCAGGCGCAGCGCCCCGGAGTTGTCGCGGCGGATCAGCCCGGTGCCCCACCCGCTCCGGATCAGCAGTTCATCGCGCCTGTCGCCGTCGAGGTCGACGACCGGGGCGACGTGGTCGCGTAGTTCCAGCTGCCGATCGGCGCGCCGCTGGCGTGCATGGCGAGGTGGCCCGGTGTTACGCGAATGCATACACGTACGCTCATCCGCTTCGAGGTCGCGGGATTGCGGTCCGGTCGTGACGGCGAGGTGGCGATATTCCGGAGGCGTGGCCAAGAGGTGGACGGCGCGGCCACAGAGGACGTTCGCCCCGATCAACGTCCACACTTCGATGCTCATCGGCATGCTGCTGCGGTTCTTCAACTCGGGAAGGTGAGGCGCTCGATCGGGTGGGCGCGGTGCAACGCCGGAAGCACGACGCGAGCGGCATCGAGCCACCAGCGGACCAGCCAGCGGCGGTGACCGTCGAACTTGCTGCCCTCCTCCGAGTCGACGAGGAGGACAATGCGTCGCTCGCCCTCTCGCTTGTCGACCGTGACGCGCTGGAGCGGCATTGCGCCGCGGAGGGCGGCGAAGGCCTGCTCGATCCGTTGCGACGGTGGCGCGAGGCCCACGAAGTCGACGGTGAGTCGGCAGCTCGGGTAGGAGCGGCCCCAGTCGAGGCCGAGACCGAGGTCGGCGACCGGAAACGGCAACGCCGCGGTGATCCGCAGCAGCTCCCGGCGACGGTGACGGACCCACAGCCAGAAGCCGAGGGACTGCAGGAGCAACGCCGCCGACGGGACGATGAGCGCCGGGCCGAGCTCCGCCACGAGGACGAGAGGGAACGGTGCGAACATCAGGCCGACCCAGTACCAGCTGTGGAGGCTGCTGATGGAGCTCAGCACCGTATTGGTGCGCAGCGCCAGCGCGGCCCGGTCGTTGGCGGATCGGGCGGACTGGGCCGCAGCTTCGACCTGACGCGCGGCGGCGGCGGTGAGTCGTTGCTCGTGCACCTGTCGGTCGCGCCCCTGGGCGATCAGATCGTCGAGGTCGACCATCGCGGAATTACTATACATCCGCACGTCCGTGGCACCAAGACGGCTGACGACCGGTCCGCTCCCCATCCGTGACATGCAGACGGCAGGCATACACGGTGCAAGATAGCGCCGTGCTCCTCGAGCTGGCGATGCTCACGGCGCCGAGTGGCTCGACGAACACCCGCTTCACCTCCAAGACACATCGGGCGATCGAGCCGCACCCGTACCGGCAACGACCGCGCCGACGTCCAGGCAAGATTGCGAATACAACGAGGGCATCAGGCCGACCGCCGCGCAACACGCTCGCTTGTCGCACACCGTCCCCGGGACCAGGCTTCTCGGGGATGCCCACCGAGCAAAAAAGGACCGCCACGATCTACCGCATGGTCATGCCCGATCACCTCTGTCCGTACGGGCTCAAGAGCAAGGCGCTGCTCGAACGCAAGGGCTACGCGGTCGAGGATCACTGGCTGCGGACCCGCGAGGAGACCGACGCCTTCAAGGCGCGACACGGCGTCGATACGACCCCCCAGACGTGGATCGAGGGCGTGCGTGTCGGCGGCTACGACCAGCTGCGCGCGTACTTCGGCGAGCACGTCCCCGCGCCGGACGAGACCAGCTACCGTCCGGTCATCGCGCTGTTCGTCGTGGCACTTCTGATCGCCCTGGCGATCGCCCACGCGAGCCTCGGCACGCTCGTCACCTGGCGCACGCTCCAGTGGTTCGTCGCCGTGGCGATGACGCTGCTCGGCGCCCAGAAACTGCGCGACATCGAGGACTTCACCACGATGTTCCTCGGCTACGACCTGCTGGCACGGCGGTGGGTGGGCTACGCGTACGCCTATCCGTACGCCGAGATGCTCGCAGGGGTCCTGATGATCGCCGGTGTGTGGACCTGGCTGGCCGCGCCGGTCACCCTGGTCATCGGCACGGTCGGCGCCGCATCGGTGATCAAGGCGGTGTACATCGACAGACGCTCCCTGAAGTGCGCCTGCGTCGGCGGCGACAGCAAGGTCCCGCTGGGCTTCGTGTCGCTGACCGAGAACCTGATGATGGTCGCCATGGGCGTATGGATGCCGCTGCGGCTGCTGCTGGGCTGAGACGCACCGCGAGGATCGAGGAGCGGCGACATCGGCGCCTCAACCTCCGCAGCTCGCCCCAATTCGCGGGAATGCGGCCGGTCGGTGGGCTGCGGGGCGGGCTGAGAGGGTCGTGCCAAGTCCGGTTTAAAATATTACTTGGCGCCGATTCAGGCGCCCACGTCACTTCTTACGGGTACGTGCCCGCTTTGCCACGGGCTTGCCACTCGCGTTGCCCGTGGCGGCATCGTCGAGGAGGTTCACGGCTTCGCGCGTGAGCCGCGAGCCGAGCTGGTGGAGGTACGCCTGCGTGGTTTGCAGGCGCGCGTGGCGGGCCATCGCCTGGACGGCGTAGACGCTCGCGCCGAGGTTGGCCAGGCGGGTGAGCCCGCTGTGCCGGAGCAGGTGCGGGCCGCTGCGCGCGACCTTCCCCTGCTTCTGCGTCTCGTTGAGCAGGTGCTTGATGCTGTGCGGCGTGTGCGGTGCCCATTCCCCGCGCGTGAACTGCGAGCGCCGGTAGAGCACGGTTCCAAACATGTGGATGTCCTCGCGGTCAACCACCTACCTTGGCGATGACCACCGCGCGCATCTTGTTCGTGTCCGTGTTGCTGGCCGCCTGCCCTTACGGTCCGACTTCGTCGCGCTCAGCGGGTCACAGGATGACGCCGGGTCGGTACCAGGAATGATCGTTGGGCCACACGAAGCCGAGGTTGGTCACGGTGACGGATGGGGTGAGTGCGTCGACCTGATGCCACCAGCCCGCGGGGATGAACAGGGCGTCGCCAGCGTCGACCTCGAGCTCGAGCAGGCGCTCCGGGGCGCCCTGGTCGTCGGCGGCGCGCGGGTCCCACTCCGAGTAGACACCGCGGGCCAGGGCGAGCAGGGGGAGCGACTCGGGCGGGGCGAGGCGAACGCGTTTACGGCCGTGGAGCTGACACAGGAGGCTGTTGTCGGTGTCGTGGTGCAGCGGGGTGTGGGTCCCGGCGGGGCCGATCCACAGGCTCGAGCGTCGGAGGTCGAGACACGGGCCGAACAGGTCCGACGGGAGGACGAGCTCGGCGAGCAATGGCTGCAAGCCGGGGCGCCGCGTCGCGTTGTTCTTGGCGAGCATGTAGACGTCGTTGCCTGTCTCCGGAGACAGGACGAGACGCACGAGCTCCCGCAGCGGCATCTCACGGCGCAGGGGCTGCCAGTCGGGGTCGGGGTCGACGGCCGAGGCCCGTCCGACACAGGCCTCGATCATGACGTCGCCGAAGCGGTCGGCCAGCTCCTGCGGAGGCCAGCGGGGAGCGACGAGGTCCGTGAAGACCACCGGCACACCAGGGACCCAGTGTTCGGCGAGGAACGCGTCGCTACCGGGGAACGGGCGGCGGGCGACGATCGTGTGGCCCTCGGGGCGGACGGCGCGATGGCTGTGGCGCAGGCGGACTACCTGCTCGAGCGCGCGAATACGCCGGACGAGCATGCGGGCGCCGGCGAGGGCGGGGCTGTCGATGAGGGCGTCGACCTCGGACCTCGCGCGTGCGGGCTCGAGGCCCTCGGCGATCAGCGCGTCGACGAGGTCGGCCGGGCCAGCGTCCTCGGCGAGGTTCTCGAGCAACCACGCCGACCAGCGCGGGTGGAACTCGGTCGGTGCGCGCGACATGGGTCAGGCGGTGGTGCCGGTGGCATCCGTCGCCGCGGTCGTGCCGGTCGCGTCCGTGTCGCCGGTCGTGCCGGTCGCGTCCGTGTCGCCGGTCGTATCGGTGTCGCCGGTCGCGTCCGTGTCGCCGGTCGTGTCGGTGTCGCCGGTCGTATCGGTGTCGCCGGTCGTGACACCGGTGCCGGTGCTGGCCATCCCCGTCGTCGGGGAAGTGGTGTTGGTGACCGAGGTCTCGCAGTCGTCGAGGTTGGAATCGTGGGCGCAGGGGATCGTCGGGGCGACGTTGGTGGTCGGCTCGGACTGGCTGTTGCCGGTCTCTCCCGACACCGTGATCTCGTCGCATCCCCCCTGCATGTGACAGTCGGTCGGCGCGACGCCCTCCTTGCACCCGAGATCGGGTACGAGGATGGCGCCGAGGCTGACCGCGTGGACGAGCAGCGGGACCCGCGGACGAGGGGTGAGGCGAGGCGCGTCCATGTCGGCGGATGGTATCATGCACGCCGCGTTCGGCGTCGAGGCATGGCCGCCGACGCCGGTCACGGTCCGCAAAGAGGCGACATGTTCGCCTGAGTCGAGAGCCGCTCGACCTCGGCCTGCAACGCGGCGATCTGCCGCTGCTGGAGCTGCAACGTCGCTACCGCGAGGCTGGCGTACCCGTAGAGGTCGACGCGATCGTTCTTGGCGTCGACCCAGATCCCCTGCTCGTTGTCCTCGAGAATGATGCCGAGGCGGGACGGCGCGTCGGCAGGCGCCGCCCGGTAGCGGTAGGTCGCCAGACGCAGCGAGTGCAGAGCGGCGGCGTACTGCTCGAGGTCGGCGGGTGCCAGGTATTCGATGTCGGTCTTGAACGCGGCGCGGGAGATCGGGCACCCGCCCTCGTTCTGCTTCGGGTCCTTGGTCGCGCACACCAGCAGGGCGTTGCAGTCGCTCATCGGATCGCAGGTCGCTCCCTCCGCGTCACACGGGTTGCCCTCGAGCTGCTCGGCGGTGCACGGCTCGACGCCCTCGGGCTTGGTGTAGCCGCTGCACACCGGGTCTCCGCAGGTGGAGAACCACATCAGCGGCTCGCCGGTCGAGCCCCCGGTGTCGGCGTCGCCGGTGTCGGTGACGCCGCCGTCCGTGGTCGCGGACGAGGAGCTTCCGGGTTCTCCGGTGTCCTCAGCGGTGTCGCTGGTGTTCTTCTTCTGATCGCAGGCGCCGAGCACGAGAACGAGCAAGGAGAGGCAGGGGAGCAATTTTTTAATCGTCATGAGATCCTCGTGGAGAAGCGGGTCCGGCGGTGGGTGTCCGCTCGTCCACGTTTTCGTTGCACGGATCTCCACGCGACCGGCTCGCGCGAGCCGCCCTCACTTGCAGATCAGGTTGCAACCCATGCCGAGGGGCGGGTGCACGCTGCACACCCACTGGCCCTCGAGGCATTGCATGCCGTCGCCGATGTTGTTGCCGCACGTCGATCCGTCCGGCTCGCACGGTCCGCCGCACTCGCCGGGGAACTGGTCGGGGTCGCACTCGGGCGGGCACGGGGGCAGGTCGACGCCCCCGCACGGGTCGCCCGGGATGAAGCTCTCGCACAGGTTGTCGACGCAATGGGCCTGGATCTGCGCCTCGGGTACTGCGCGGTGCAGATTGCCTCGGCGGCGTTGAACTCGTCGACCTCGTCGGCGTCGATGCCGATGCCCGCGCGCGAGCCACAGCAGTCGACCTGGTGGAACACGACGGCGCAGTCGTCGTCGATCGCGCACTCCTTCGAGAACTCGGGGAACACCGGCGGATCGGCGGTGCACTGCACCGCCTCGCCACCCGTCGTCCCGCTCGTCGTCTGCGGGTCCATCGTGTCGGGGGCGGCGAGCCCCGTACCGTCGGTCTGGTCACCCGTCGTGGTCGTCGTGTCCGGGTCGAGGGTGCGCGCCGAGAGCACGAGGATCTGCGCGCTCGACCATATCAACAGGATCAGCGGATCATTGATCGTCATGCAAGAACTCCTCGCCGCGTCGGTCGATCCAGACAGTTGAGGGCAACCATCACAGGGCGGTCGCGTCGAGGTCGCGGTTGAGCAGCAGGACGTTGACGCGTGGCTCGCCGAGCAGCCCGAGGGTGCG
>Ga0075163_10001384_pt1 | contig 32564 bp, 23 predicted proteins | sample JI1023141ADNA_FD_71478 | JGI IMG/M metagenome (GOLD analysis project Ga0075163, IMG submission 71478) | Wastewater effluent complex algal communities from Wisconsin, to seasonally profile nutrient transformation and Carbon sequestration -... | ecosystem: Engineered > WWTP > Effluent > Algae...
CTTCCACCGTCACCGGCCAGTCATCCGTGCGGAATGGGACGGCCGGCAGTCCGGCGCCGTTGACCAGATTGGGCATCGCCAGTTCGTCCCACGCAAAGCGCACGGCCACGGGGTGCGGTACTTCGGGGCTGGTGACAATCAGGTCGTGGTTCTTGATGACGGCGGTCGCCGGATAGAAGCGATGGTCCGCGCCGGCGATCGTGAACCCTGTCAGCGGTTGATTGTCCCGGCTGCGTAGTCCTTCCGCATGTTGGAAAGTGATGCTCAGGTTGCGACCGAACCACGGCCGGTGCAGGCGCAGAAATTGGGGACCATAAGCGGCCATGGCAGTGCGACCATACGTGTCGGCGAGGGCCAGGCGCGCGAAGCGGAGTCCGACGTCACGCTTGTTGGTGGGGTGGATGTCCTTGCCGCTGCCAGCGAGGTCCGTGATTACGATGAATCCGGTGTGTCCCACGTCGCTGGCCGCCACCTGCGCCTCCCAGAAGGCGGGCAGGGTTTCGGGCGTGAGCTGTTTGGCCCATTTCTTTTGATGGGAGTAGGCGAAGGGAGCGAGCAAGGCGTAGTAGAAGGGCGCCTTGGGGTCGCCCCAGGCCTGCCGCCAGGCCGCGACGAGGGCCCTTTGTTTGGCGGCGTAAATCATACCCTCGGCGTTCATCACGTTGGTTTCGCCCTGGTACCACAGGAAGCCGCGCAGGGTGAAAGGGACATAGGGCAAAATCCGCGACTGATAGAGCTCGGTTGCCTGCACACCGGGCACCCAATGGTCGTACTCCACGGACTCCATTCCCTTGAGCAAGGGGTCGCTGGCGAACGCCTCGCGCGGCATCCAGGCCTCGATGCGGGTGCCGCCAAAACTGGAGTTGATCAGACCGACGGGGACGCCGAGTTCGCGCTGCAGTTCGCGTCCGAAATAATAAGCCGCGGCGGAAAACTCGGTGTCGGTCAGGTTTCCGGCATTGCACGGCAGCCAGCGGAGCAGGCTCTCGGAGGACTTCGGCTTGATCGCATGCAGGCCTTGGTAGAGTCGCAGCAACGGTGTGTCCGAGCGGGCCAGCTCGGCCTCATAGTCGTCGGTGGGCTTCTGACCTTTGCGGGGCCCGAGTTGCTTTTCCATGTTGGACTGGCCGGAGCAGAACCAGACCTCGCCGACGAGCACATCGGTGAAGACAAGTTCGTTCTCGCCGCGGATCGTGAGTGTCTGGGGTGTCGCGTTGGCGGCGAGCGGGGCGAGTTTCGCCATCCAGTGACCCGCGGCATCGGCCACGGTCGTCACGGACTGGTCCGCGAAGAGGATGCGAATCGACTCCCCTGCGGACGCCTCGCCCCAGATCGCGACGGGGCGGTCGCGCTGCAACACCATGTGGTCGCCAAAGACCGGGGGACAACTGACCGCGGCGTTGAGGGTGAGCGCGGACAGGAGAAGCAGGAGGAAGGTGATGAGTTTCATGGGCGGGATGTACGCAGAGTCAGCGTGGCGGGCTTCAGGCCGCTGGCGGTAGCGGTCAGGGTTACTTTGCCGGGCTTCTGCTGAGTGCGCAGCACCACCAGGGCCCGTCCTTCGAATGCCGCGCGCGGGTTGTCCTGATACGAGGCAGTGCTGGTCAGATCGGCACTGCCGACCGCGGCGATCCGGGCGGGGCCGGTGAATTGGTAGGCAATTGTGGCGGACGCATCCGGTACGATCCGCCCGGACGCATCGACGACTTCGACGAGGACGAACGCCAGGTCCTGACTGTCGGCCCGGAGCGTGGTGCGATCTGCAGTCAGGCGGAGCCGGTCAGGCGCCCCGGCCGTGGTCAACGTGAAGGTTTCGATTTCCCGGCCGCCAGACACGCCCACGGCCCGGAGCGCGCCGGGCTGATAGGGCACAGTGAACACCGTCTTGAATTCCTGGGTCACGGTCGTCGGCTGTTCACCCAGCAAGCGGTCGTTGAGGTAAAGGCGAACAGACTCGTGCCGGGAATAAACCTCGATGCTCAGATTCTTGCCTTCCTGGCCCGGCCAGGTCCAGTGGGCGGCCAGCGGCGGTGGCGCCCACAGCGAGAGATTCCACGGACGACCATCGGGGGTGGGCACGGCCACGGCGGCGTAAAGCCTTTCACCACGGTCCCAGACGATGTTGCGATAATGCGAGAGGGGGCGGCGCGTGCCGATCAGATCCAGATCACCGGTGGCGCCGCCGTGCCACGGATAATGCGTGCCCACCCAGTGCGGTTGCACGGCCTCGCCCGGCAGGAAGACCCGGCCGATGCCTGCTTCACCCAGATAATCCAGCGCGCTCCACACGAAGTCGCCGATGACATAGGGTGATTGTTGCACGATCTGCCAGTTGGCGAAGATCTCGGACTGATAGGATTCCGTCACCATGATGACGCGGTGCGGCAGTCGGACGTGGTCGTCGGTGTGGTGGGCGATTTCGTAATTGTAGCCGGCGACATCAAGCGGGGCGAGGACGGGGTCCGCGCCGGCCCATGGGACGTCCTTGCCCAGGCCGTTGATGCCGGCGGTCACCGGACGCGAAGAATCCAGCGATCTGACGCGATCGGCGAGCGCGCGGGCAATGGCGGCGCCGCGGGCGTTGCCACGCTCGTAGGGCTCATTCCCAATGTCCCACATGACCACCGAGGGGTGGTTGCGGTCGCGGCGCAGGGTAGCAGTGAGGTCGCGTTCCCACCAGGTGTCGAAATCGCGTCCGTAGTCCTGGGCGACCTTCTTGCTTTTCCATCCGTCGAAAAACTCCTCCAGGACGAGCAAACCGAGGCGGTCGCACGCATCCAGAAAGGCCGGGGCCGGGGGATTGTGCGCGATGCGGACGGCGTTGAAGCCGGCTGCCTTGATGAGTTCGGCGCGGCGGCCCTCGGCGCGATCGAAGGCCGCGGTGCCGAGCGGGCCGTTGTCCGTGTGGACGTTGCCGCCCATGAGCTCGAGCGGGATTCCGTTGAGCTCAAAGCCCCGCTCGGCAGAAACGCGAACCGTGCGCACGCCGAAATCCAAGGAGCCTTCATCAACCGTGGTTCGGCCCTGTTTGAGCTGAAAGGCCACGCGATAAAGCGTCGGTGCATCGGGCGACCAGGGGCGCGGGTTGGGCAACTCGAGGCGCAGGTCAACGGCGAGTTCCCGATGGGCGGGAATCGTTCCCGTGGCCGATCCGCGGGCTTGAGAGCTGGCATCGGCTTTCAGCGAAATCGAGAACGCCACCGGGGTCGCGTCGGAAGAATCGTTCTTCAGCACCGCTTGGACCCGTACTTGCGCGGAGCGGGCGGTCAGGCTTTCGGTGGTCAACGCGAGACTGTCCGGTTCGACGTGGACCGGATCCAGCACGAGCAGACGCACATGTCGGTTGATGCCGGAGCCCGTGTAGTAGCGAGAATTCGGCTGCGCGGAATTGTCCACGCGCACGGCGAGCACATTCGTTTTCCCGCTTAGGAGATGTGGGGTCAGTTCATACCGGAACGGATAATGGCCCCCGGGGCGGCGGCCGAGGCTGGTGCCGTTGACCCAGACCTCACTGTCACGATAAACGCCATCGAACTCGATCCACACTTTCTTGGCCGACCACGCCGCCGGCGCCGCGAAGGAGCGGCGGTACCAGCCGATGCCGGTGCGGAAAAAGCCACCGGCGCCCAGTGCCGGCGCATCGGGCTGCGTGGCGCCCTCGATGCTCCAGTCGTGCGGCAGGGTCACCAGGTGCCAATCGGCGTCATTCCAATCGGGGGCCTCCGCGCCGACCGCTTCGCCGAGGTGAAACCGCCAGCCGTGGTCCCAGCCGGATTCAGTCGCCCACGCGTTGAGAGCGGAGCCAAAGACCACGAGGCAGACGAAGATGCGGAGCGGGGTGAACACCGGACGGGGAATGGAGAATAGTCGGCGTCACCTTTGGGCACAATGATGGTCAGGTCACGTTCCGTTTAGCACGGGATGCTAACCCGCGGATGAAGCAATCCGCCCATTGATTGGGCGTGAAATCGGTCGGCGGTTGGATTGAATGAGGCAACCCCATGAATCATCCCCGCCTGTTTGCCTGCCTGGTGTGTGTGTTACCCTTGTTCGTAGTTACCGCAGTCGGCGCCGACCGCGTGATCCGCCTCGATGCGCCCGCCACGGTGTTCACGGAATCGAGCCCGCTCGGCAATGGCCGGCTGGGCGCCATGATCTTCGGCGGGGTGACTGAGGAGCGGGTGGTGCTCAATGAGAGCGGCATGTGGTCGGGCTCGCCGCAGGAGGCCGATCGCAAGGATGCCGCGGAAGCGCTGCCGGAAATTCGTCGCCTGCTGCTCGAGGGAAAAAATGTCGAGGCCGAGAAGCTGGTGAACGAACGTTTCACTTGCGAAGGCAAGGGATCGGGGAGGGGGCGGGGCGCGGCTATCCCCTATGGCAGCTACCAGCTGCTGGCGAATCTTCGGTTGAAATTCCAGCACCCGGGCAAGGACCTGCCGGTTTCCGGCTATCAGCGCGAACTGCAGCTCGGCGACGCAGTCGCTGCGCTGAATTACGTGCAGGATGGCGTGCATTATAGTCGGGAGGCCTTTGTCAGCGCACCGGATGAGGTTTTTGTGTACCGGTTCACAGCCGACCGCGAAGGCACCCATTCCTTTGACATCACGCTGGAGCGACCGGAGCGCGCCGAGGTGTCTGCGGCCGGTGGCGACCGGTTGCTCATGACCGGAGCCCTGAGTGACGGCAAGGCCGGCGACGGCGTGCGTTTCGCGGCTGAAGTCGCCGTGAAAGTTCGTGGAGGGAGCGTGCGCACCGAGGGCACCACGCTGCAGGTGCGCGGAGCGGACGAGGTGCTGCTGCTCGTGAGCGGCGTCACGGACATCGCCAACCGCAGCTTCGCGGGAAGGAAAACCAATGATGTCGTGCAGACCGCAGCCAACGACCTCGTGTCGGCCAAGGCGAAAAGCTATGAGGGCCTGCGCGAAAGCCACGTGGCGGAATACCGTCGCTGGTTTGACCGGGTTGAGCTGCAACTCGGCCCGGCGGACGCAGCGGCGGACAACCTGAGCGCGCCGGAACGGTTGCATGCCTTCACGGCAGGGGCGGTTGATTCTGGGTTTGCGGCCCTGTATTTCGATTTTGGACGTTACTTGTTGATCTCGTCTTCACGACCGGGCGGTCTGCCGGCCAATCTCCAGGGCATCTGGGCCGACAGCATCAACACACCATGGAACGGGGACTGGCACCTGAACATCAATGTGCAGATGAATTACTGGCTGGCAGAGGTCGGCAACCTGTCCGAACTGCACCAGCCGCTGTTTGCCTTGATCGGCTCGCTGGTGAAACCGGGGGAGCACACGGCGCAAAGCTACTACGGCGCGCGCGGTTGGGTGGCCCATGTGATCACCAATCCCTGGGGATTTACGTCACCCGCTGAGTCCGCGCAGTGGGGCTCGACCAGCTCGGGCTCGGCGTGGCTTTGCTCGCACCTGTGGGAGCACTACCTTTTCACCGGCGATCGGGAGTTTCTGCGGCAGGTCTATCCGATCCTGAAGGGTTCGGCGCAATTTTATCTGGATATGCTGGTGACCGAGCCAACGCACGGCTGGCTGGTGACCGCGCCTTCCAATTCGCCCGAGAACGCCTTCATCATGCCGGACGGCAGCACGGCGCACATCTGTCTCGGTGCGACGATTGACGAGCAGCTGGTGCGCGCGCTGTTTGCGGCGACGAGCGAGGCGTCCCGGGTCCTAGGGATCGATTCCGCTCTGGCCAAGGAACTGGATGAGAAGCGTGCACGGCTGGCGCCCACCCGTATCGGACCGGACGGACGGGTCATGGAATGGCTGGAACCCTACGGTGAGAAGGATCCTCATCACCGGCACGTCTCGCACCTGTGGGGACTTTATCCGGGCCACGAGATCGATCCGCGCGCCCGGCCTGATCTGGCTGAAGCGGCGCGACGCACGTTGACGGTCCGCGGTGACGCGGGCACCGGCTGGGGCACCGCTTTCAAGCTCGGCATGTGGGCGCGACTCGGCGATGGCGAACGCGCCTACGCGGTATTGCGCGAGCATCTTCAGCCGGCCCGTCCATCCGAGAAGCCGGGCACCTGGACCGGAGGCCTGTATCCCAACTTGTTTGGCGCTCATCCGCCTTTCCAGATCGACGGCAATTTTGGCGGGCCGGCGGTGATCGCGGAGATGTTGCTGCAGAGCCGGGTGTTGGAGCTGGGAGCTGGGAGCAAGGAGCCAGGGGCCAGCAACGTGGAGCTGACGCTGCTGCCGGCTCTCCCCAAGGTGTGGGGCGAGGGGAGCGTGCGGGGTCTGCGGGCGCGGGGCGGGTATGAGGTGGAGATCTCGTGGGTGGATGGCCGGCTCAAGGCTGCCACGATTCACGCGCACGCCGACGGCGCGCTGGTGGTGCGATCCGGGGAAAAGGAATGGAAATTGGAACTGAGAGCAGGCGAAACGCGCACGTTGCAGCCATGAACAAATCGAAATACCGGCGGCTGGATATCCGGAGATACTTTGCGGCCTGGAATGAGAATCGGGCGGCGTCCGGGCGACGGTTCGTCGGGAGACGAACCCTCCACCTTGCCAGTGTGTCGAAAATAGGGGCGCTCCTGGCTTTGTCAGCGGCAGTGGCGGCGGCTGCTCCGGACTGGGAAAACGAGCAGGTGCTGCAGATCAACCGCGAACCGGCGCGGGCGACCTTTGTGCCGTTCGCGACGGTCGAGCAGGCGCGGCTCGGGAAGGCGGAGGCTTCACCCTGGGTGTTGTCACTGAGCAGCGAGACGGCCTGGAAGTTTCACTGGGTGCCGCGGCCGGATGAGCGTCCGGCTGATTTTTGGCGCGAGGAGTTCGACGACGCCTCATGGAAATCGTTTCCCGTCCCGGCCAACTGGGAGGTCAACGGCTACGGCACGCCGATCTACGCGAGCAGCGGCTATGTCTTCAAAATTGATCCGCCGCGAGTCACGAGCGAGCCGCCGGCCGACTACACGACGTTCAAGGAACGCAACGCCGTGGGCTCCTATCGCCGCACGTTTGACCTGCCCGCTGCGTGGCAGGGGCGGCAGGTATTCCTGCATTTCGGCGGGGTCCAGAGCGCCTTCTATGTCTGGGTAAACGGCGTGCGGGTCGGTTACAGCCAGGGCAGCATGTCGCCCTCGGAGTTTAACATCACGGCGCAACTGCGTCCGGGGAAGAACCTGGTGGCGGTGGAGGTCTACCGCTTTTCCGACGGTTCGTACCTTGAGGACCAGGACATGTGGCGTTTCGGGGGGATTCAACGCGATGTCACGCTGTACTCCACGGCCGCGGCCCGGATCAGTGATTTTGCAGTGCGCACCGATCTCGATGCCGCCAACCGCGACGCCACGCTGCGCATCCAACCTGAGCTGGCGGCATTGACCGGCCAGTCGATCGAAGGCTGGACGGTGCAGGCCGACCTGTTTGACGCGTCGGGCCGTCCGGTGCTGGCGCAACCGCTGCGCCATGAAGCGACGCCGATTCTGAACCGCGATTTTTCACCCGCGGTCCTCAACGACCGGACACCGCAGCGCGGAGCGAGAAAGTTTGGCTGGCTCGAAACGGTCGTGGCAGATCCGGCGAAGTGGACGGCGGAGACACCCGCGTTGTACCGGCTCGTGCTCACGCTGCGGGACAAGGCCGATGCCGTGGTCGAGGCGGTGGGCTGCGATGTGGGCTTTCGGTCCATCAAGATCGAACGCGGACAACTGCTGATCAACGGCGCGCCGATCAAACTGCGCGGCGTCAACCGCCACGAACTCGATCCGGATCGCGGTCACGCTGTCACATACGAACGGATGCTGCAGGATGTGCGCCTGATGAAACGCGCTAACATCAACGCGGTGCGCACCTGCCATTATCCGAATGATCCGCGCTGGCTGGAGCTCTGTGACCGCTACGGGCTGTATGTCATCGACGAGGCGGATCTTGAGACGCACGGCGTGCGCGGCTGGCTGGCGAGCCAACCGGCCTGGGCGGGCGCGTTTCTTGACCGGGCAGTGCGGCTGGCCGAGCGGGACAAGAACCATCCCTCGATCATCCTGTGGTCGCTCGGCAACGAGGCGGGCTACGGACCGAATTTTGCCGCCATGTCCGCCTGGCTGAAGGATTTTGATCCGACGCGGCCGATCCACTACGAAGGGGCGCAGGGCAAACCGGATCCGGCGACGGTGGATGTGATCAGCCGGTTTTACCCACGGACGATGGACCGTTATCTGAACCCCGGGCTTCCGGCCGATGCCACGGTGGAGCGTCCCGAGAATGCCCGGTGGGAACGCCTGATCGAACTGGCCACGGCGGACGACGGTGACCGTCCGGTGCTGACCAGCGAATACGCCCATGCCATGGGCAACGCGCTCGGCAACATGAAGGAGTATTGGGACGAGATCTACTGGCACCCCAGGTTGCTCGGCGGATTCATCTGGGAGTGGGCGGATCAAGGCCTGCGCAAGACCGCGGCCGACGGGACCCGTTTCATCGCGTACGGCGGCGACTTCGGTGACAAGCCGAACCTCGGCGCGTTTGCCATCAAGGGAGTGGTCAACGCCGATCGGGAAACGACGCCGAAGTTCGACGAGGTGCAAAAGATTTACCAGCCGGTGCATGTCGTGGGTACGAACCTGCAACCTGGTGAAACCAAGATTCGCCTGACCAACCGCATGGACCACACGGACCTCGCCACGTTGGAGATCCGGTGGGCGGTGCATTGCGACGGCGAGGTCATCCAGAGCGGCACCTTGCCCGTGATCGCTGCCGCGCCCCGGGTGAGTCCCGAGGTGGTTGTGCCCGTCCGACCGATCGCCGCGCCGGTGGCGGGAGCGGACTATTGGCTGGAGGTGGAATGCCTCCCGCGGCAGGTCCCGGCGTGGGCCGATTCGCGCGATGTGGTGGCGCGCGAGCAGGTGAAGTTGGCAGTGTCTGTACCCGCCGTCCCGGTGCGCGCCATCGCCACGGCCGCGCCGCTCGCCTTGCAAGAGGAGGGAGATCGGGTCCGGATCTCGGGGACCTCTTTCCACGCGGTCTTCAGCCGCTCGGCCGGCACCTTGGTGTCGCTCGACTTCGGCCTTGGCGAACTGCTGGCCCCGGCGGAGGGCGGTGACCCGGCCGGTCCCGTGCTCCAGGCCTGGCGGGCGCCGACGGACAATGACCGTGGCTTCGGCAAATGGCTCGCGCGCGAGTGGACCCAGGCCGGACTTGATCAGTTGACGCGCAAGGTGGAAAGCTTCCGCGTCTCGCAGCGCTCGCCGGACCAGGTTTCAATCGAGGTCGAGGCGGTGAGCACGGCCGTCACCGGGAGTTTGCGGCATCGCGCGGTCTGGACGGTACACGGCGATGGCGTGCTGGAACTGGCCAGTGATTTCATTCCGACAGGCGAACTGCCACCGCTACCGCGCATCGGCGTGGTGTTGCGGGCCAGCGGCGTCTTGCGTAATTTCCGCTGGTACGGCCGGGGGCCGGGAGAGAATTACGTCGACCGCAAGGGCAGCACCTTCATGGGCCTGTGGAGCGGCCCGGTCAGCGGGCAATATGTCCCGTACGTCAAGCCGCAGGAAACAGGGAACAAGGAGGACGTGAGCTGGCTGACGCTGACGAACGACAGCGGGCAAGGGTTGCTGGTGGTCAGCACCGAAGCGCCGCTGGCGGTATCCGCCCTCAACTTCCGGGCGGGGGATCTCACGACGGCCAAGCACGCCTACGAATTGAAAGCGCGTCCGGAGACCGTGCTTTCGCTCGATGTCCGCCAGTGCGGCCTGGGCAACGGCAGTTGTGGACCGGGCGTCCTCGAAAAGTATGCCGTGCCCGCGAAGCCGTATCATCAGATCATTCGGCTGCAGGCCTGTCCGATGGGCAATGACCAGGAGGTCGCGCGAAAGGCCCGGGAATTGATGCGCTGAATCCGGCGGTTCAGGGCACTGGTGCGTCCGAGCCCGAATGGATTTCCCTCTAAAAAGCAGAAAGGCCGCTCACCCCTGAGCGGCCTTTTTAATGCTAACTTACTACTGCTAACCCAAACACCTAACTGAACTATTGAACATAGGGTAAGACGTGGTGGTTGGGTTTTCGTTCAAAGAATAGTTTGAAATTCTATTTGGGGCGCCGGAGGGACCGCTTTGGGAGTTCCTTTGCATGGATTTAGGAAACGTCAGACCGGGCACTGCGTCTGATCTTCGCCGAGTCTGCGGCGATATGAAATTTCATTCAGCCGCCTGGTCCGAAGTCAGACCGACCGGGCAAAGAATGGATTGTGCTTCTTCTCCTGTTTCAAGGTCGTGAGCGGACCATGACCGCAGGCGAAAACCGTATCCTGGGGCAACTTGAAGAGCTTGGTGCGGTTGTTGCGGTACTGCGCATCGTAAGAGACGATGCCGCCGCCCATCGATCCGGAGAACAGCGAATCACCGACAATGGCCAGAGGCCAGGAGAGACCGGTGATGTAGAACGACGTCTGGCCGGGCGAATGGCCCCAGGTGAAGAGCGTCTTGATGGAGAGCTCCCCGAGATGAAAATGGGCGTTCTCCTGGAAGGTCCGCGCCCCCGGATGCGGGGCGGGTTCGAGTTCGCTCGCCCACACCTCGGCCCCGGTCGAGGCGAGCTTGGGCAGGTCGGCCACATGGTCGTCGTGGGTGTGCGTGAGGAAGATGTAGCGGAGGCGAAGCTTCTCGGCCGCGATGGTGTCGAGGATCGGCTGGGCGTCCGCGCCGGTATCGAAGGCGGCCGCCTGACCGGTCTTCGTATCCCAGACCAAATAGGCGTTCACGGTCATGTCCTCATGCACGGTGTTGAACATGGCAAAGCCGCGCGGGAAAAGGGGCTGTTCGGGATACCATTCACGACGGGCCAGGGCGAGGAGGGCGTTGCGCTCGAGTTGCAGGGCCTTCGCCAAAAGCCGCAGGACGTGGTCGCGGATTTCCCCGCCCTTGACGGCCTTGAGTTCGTCGAGGCTGACGCCCGCCTTGGCTGCGAGGGCATCGTCGGTCAGTTGCAAGCCCCGCTGGGCCTTGCCGATGATGTCAGTGAAGTTGTCTTCGAGGGGGATGCGCGGCATACCGGTCAGCCAATCGGCCTAGTAGGCATTCGCAAGTCCCGCGTTGGTAGAGGTTGAAATGGCGGGCGGCCGGGCCAGCCTACCAAAAAAAGAGCGAGATTGGTCGAATCAGGCTAACGCCCTACCAAGATAACGGCGTAAACTTCGCCTTTGTTGCCCGTCGCCGGGCCGCCCAGCACGGCTGGGACTCCTGGACGAAGGACAAGCCCGGTGTTCATCAGGGTACGCCCGCCGGAAGACCAGCGGACCTTCAGGTGCACGGACCTGCCGTCGCTGCTTTCCGTGGCGAGCTCGAGATCGTGGCCGTTGCCTAGCGACAGATTTCCGCTGGCAGGTATGCCCAGGCTGGTGCTGTCGTCCCCGACGAACTGATAACTCTCGAACCGCAATATGCGGCGCAAGGTCGGCTCATACGACGCCAGGCGCCGGTCGGTTTTTCCCGGTTCGTTTGACGCGATGATCAAGATGCCTTGAACGGATGTGCGGTCGGCAGCCCGGAGAACGGGCAAGAGCAGGCCGACCAGCGAGGCGAGCAGAGTGAGGCGAAGAATGATTTTCATGAGGGGCTCCTGGGAGAAGAGTTAACCATGGAACATACGGAACACACAGAAAAAAGCGACCGGGCGTTGCCTGACTGGGGCGAGCGGGCGGTAGCGCTGATACTCAGGTTTCATTGGCGGGAAAGCGTCCGCCCAGTTTTTCGGCGAGCAGACGACGGGCGTGGAACAGGCGGGACATGACCGTGCCGGTGGGGACTCCGGTGGCGGCGGAGATCTCTTCATACGACAAGCCCTCGAGTTCCCGGAGCGCGAGCACCACCCGTTGCTTGGGGGGAAGGGTGGCGATGGCGGCGCGGACGCGACTCACGGTGTCGTTGCCCTCCGCCTGCTGGCGGGCGTCGTCCGTGGTTACCGGCTCCGGCGCGGTGGCGACGGAGTCGTCGTCGGTGCCAAAGGGCAGGAAACGGTCGAACCAGCGGCGCCGCTTGCGCAGATGATCCAGTGAGCGGCGCGTGATGATCGGGTGCAGCCAGGTGGTGAAGCGGGATTCTCCGCGGAAGGTGGCCAGCTGTTTCCAGACCGTCAGCCAGACCTCCTGGCAGATGTCGCGCGCATCGGCCTCGTTGTGGACGATGGCGTAGGCAAGACGGAACGTGCGATCATGGTGGAGCCGCATGATCTGGCCGAAGGCGGCCTGATCCCCGGATTGCGCACGGCGCAGGGTGTCGGCATCAATCTCGGAAGCGGCGTCGGTCTCAGACATGGGTCAACGGGGGATGACACCGGCAACCGGGAAAAGATTCAAGGATTTGGCTGGGTAAGACACTCCACGATTCCGGTTCTCGGCGGCGGGCGTCCTTGGTTTCGCTCAGCGCGTTGATCGGAGCTAAAACAGCTCCGCCTTGGCCTCCAGGGGCAGATCGATGTGGATCTGGCTGGAATTGATCGCGAGCGGCAGCCAGGCGCGGCTGCAAAACCGGTAGGAGTCGCCCAAGGCGATGTGCGGCGCGGCGTTCTCATCCAGCAGGGCGTGGTTGAGCGAGGCCTTGCCCCAAGGCAGATTGCCGCCCCGCGGGATGATCGCCACCTCGCCGACCCGATCGGCTCCATCATCGGTGGACAGCACCCGGTGCAGCAGATCGGCATTGGTGGCGGCGGATGCTGTGCGGACCCGTCCGCGATGAAATTCCAGTTCGATGCCGGAGATGACCACGCCGGCATGGGTGACCGGGCGGATGACGCGAACACGTCCCGAGGCCGAGCACCGTTTGGGCGCGGTGAAGATCTCCTCGGTGGGCAGGTTGACCACAAAGGAAACGCCCCGGCGGGTCACAAGTTGGGCCGTGCACCAGCAATGAAAGCGGGGCAGCTCCAATGTTAGCTCGGTGCCGGGACCGACGTAGCGAATGCGTCGGTGCCTCATGCGATTCAGCTCGTCCCGACGCTTGGTCAGTTTGGCGAGATGGAGCCTCCAGATGTCCACCACAGAACCATGGGCGGCGGGTGCATCGATCGGCGTCCTCTCACCCGGTTCGATCCTCAGGGCTCGCGCCAGGGTTGACCACAAGGCTGGCAGCCGTTGATCCTCGGGCAGGTCACTGTAAGTGATGTCAGCCCAGGCCTGGCAAGGCGCCGGGATCAGCGTCCATTGGGTGGCGCCCGTGAGCAGGATCCGGATCAGCGGTCCGAGATGCTTCCATTTGACCGCATCAAAACGGCTGATCCGCTCGGATGGCAATCCGGCCAGCAATTGGGGAATGCTGCCGGGCATGAACAGAAAAGCGCCGCCCGCGGCCAGATGCTTGCGCATTTGGCGGATATTGGACGAGACCAGACGCTCAAAGGCAGCGAGGTCATCGGCCTCGTACATCGCCCGCAAAGCGGCGGGATCCCCCAGGATGACGCTGGTTTCACCGGGCGCGGCGGCCCGGACGGCATTGATCAGGGCTTGCGACTCGGGGTGGACGCCATGCAGGTCGTAGGGGTCAGTGATGAGCAGTGACTGTCCCGCCTGCAGATTCACACCGACACGAACAATGACCTCAGCCATTGTCTGGATGCGAAGTAGGTGGGGTGGTTGGTTTGCGGTAACGGGATCCACTGCGACTGCGGGCGAATTAACCCAAGATTGGCGCCAACGGGAAGCCCTTAATTTGCCGAAATCACTGATAGCCAATATGCATCGTTAGTCATGTAACGAAAAACGCCGTCCCGGTCGGGGACGGCGTAGTGAAGGAGACGAGATCGGCTGCTTACTTGCCGAGGCTCTTGCGGAGGTCGGCGAGCTGGCCGGCCGAGCCGAGGAGCTTGTTGCGGGAAGCGATGAACTTCGCGTACTCGGCGATGAAGATCTTGCCCGGCGGACGGAAATCGAACTCGGCGGGCTTGTCGCGGAAGAACTCGCGGTGGACGCGGGTCCAGACGAGGCGGCCGTCGGTATCGATGTTGATCTTGGTGACGCCGAGCTTGGCGGCGGGAAGGTATTCGTTCACGTCGACGCCCATCGAATCCTTGATGGTGCCGCCGGCGGCGTTGATGCGGTCGACCTCGTCCTTCGGCACGCTGGAGGAACCGTGCATCACCAGCGGGAAGCCGGGCATGCGGGACTTGATCTTCTCGAGTACGTCAAAGTGGAGCGACTGGCGGCCCTTGAACTTGAAGGCGCCGTGGCTGGTGCCGATGGCGCAGGCGAGGGAATCACAGCCCGTCTTCTTGACGAAGTCCTCGGCCTCGGCCGGGTTCGTGAGGGTGGCGTGGCCGTCCTCGACCTTGATGTCTTCCTCGACGCCACCGAGCATGCCGAGCTCGGCCTCGACGGAAATGCCCTTGGCATGGGCGCGGTCGACGACGCGTTTGCTGATCTCGACGTTCTTGTCGAACGGATCGTGCGAGGCGTCGATCATGACGGAGCTGAAGAAGCCGGAATCGATGCAGTCGTAGCAGGTCTGCTCGTCACCGTGATCCAGATGGACGGCAAAAATGGCCTCCGGGAAGATCTCACCCGCGGCGCGGATGATGGCCTCGAGCATGCGCTTGTCGGTGTAGGCGCGGGCACCCTTGGAAATCTGGATGATGAAGGGAGCCTGGGACTCGATGGCGCCGCGGAACAGACCCATGGCCTGTTCGGCGTTGTTGATATTGTAGGCACCGACGGCGTACTTGCCGTAAGCGTGTTTGAAGAGTTGGGCGGTCGTGACGATCATGGCGGAGTAAACCTATCTCCATGGGGCGCAGGCTCACAAGCCTATTCCCGGTCAAACCGCGTCAAACATTGGCGCACGCCGGGCGGGTGAATTGGCAAATGATGCGGAGACGGTTGGTCGGCGTCTTTCAAGAGCTGGCCGGCCCAGGCCGTCACCAATCACACGAATTGCGGTGGGTGAGCAAAGGGCAGGGCCCGCCCGCTTCCGGGCGCGGTCGGCCGGGAGGCCGACCCTCCATCAGGCTCACCGCGGCGGGAACTCGAAGTCGGCCTTGTCCTGCTTTTGGGACATGACGAGGTAGGCGCTGAACTTGTTGCCGCGCTTGGAGACGAAGCCCTCGATCAGATCGCTGCGACCGTCGGTGAGGAGCTTCTGGACCTGGGCGGCGGGGAGTTCGACCTCACAAAGCTTCTTGGAAAGCTTGAATACCTCGCGGTTGTCCTGGTCGGGCTTGCGGACGTAGTAAGCGTCACCGAGCTCCACCAACTGGCCGCCCGTATGGATTTTGCTTTCGCCGATGACCTTGGCCTTGGAGAGATCGGCCTTGGCCTTGGCTTTGCGTACGATCGGCTTGCCGTCCTTGTCGAGCTTGGCGGCACGCGGCGGGAACTCCCACGAAAACTTGCCGCCGTCACGCTTGAGGAAGGCGCTGAAAGGCCGGCCCTTCTTGGAGATGAAATTCTCGATCAGGTCGGTCTTGCCCTCGCCGATGAGCTTGATGGCCTGCTCCGGCGGGATGGGCTTCTGGCACATGATGCGGCCGACGCGGAAGGTCTGCTCCCAGCTGCCGTCGGGCTGCTTCTCACGGACGATGAAGCTGCTGCCGCTCTCGCAGAGCTCGGCACCGGTCTTCGGGTCCGTCCAGAACGGGGTGAGGGTGCCAATGTCCACCTTGTCGCCGAAATCGAAAGCGGTCTTCCACTTCTTCGTCGTGACGTCCTGCTTGGTGGCCTTGTCCTTCTTGGTTTCCTCGACGACCTCGAGCTTGAGGACGGCGGAGAAACGGTTGCGCGTCTTGTTGGAGATGAAGCCGTCGAGCGGGCCGACCTGGCGGGACTCGACGAGCTGCTTGACCTCGGCCTCCTCCATGCGGCGACCGCCGACGATCTTGTAGACCATCAGCTCGCCGTCCTGCGATTTGTAGCCGCGCAGGGTTTCCTTCATCGGCTTGTTGTCAGTCGGGGAAATGATGTCGGTCTCGCGGGCGACGGAGTCGTCCTCCTCGAAGCCCTTGACGCGCTCCACGATGCCTTTCGTCTCCTTGACGATCTCGGCCATGAACTTCTCGCGGGAGAACTTCCCGTGCTCCATCTCGCGGAGGTGGTATTCCCATTCCCCGGTCATCGTGGGGCTGGTGAGGTTCTCCACCTTGACGGCGGACAGGAACTGGAAGAGCTGCTCGGCCTTGGTCGTGGGGATGAGTTCCCGCTGGGCCCGGTCGAGGTACTTCTGGTTGATCAGGCCTTCGATCGTGTCCGCGCGCGTGGCGGGCGTGCCCAGGCCGCGTTCCTTCATGGCTTCGGCGAGTTCGTCGTCGGTGACAAGTTTCCCGGCGCCTTCCATTGCGGAAAGCAGCGTGGCTTCCGAATAGCGTGGCGGCGGCTTCGTCGTCTCGGAGTGGAGGGTGGCGGCGAGGGTCTTCGCGCTGGCCTTGTCCTCGGGCGTGAGGGCGGGCAGGGACTTGGAATCGGGGGAATCCTCATCGACCGTGTTCTTGCCGTACACGGCGAGCCAGCCCGGCGCGGTGAGCACCTTGCCCTCGGTCTTGAAGGCATGGGCGCCGACCTTGCTGATGCGGGTGGTGATGTCGAACTCGGCCACCGGGTGGAAGGTCGCCACAAAACGGCGCGCAATCATGTCGAACAGCTTGGCCTCGGACTCATCGAGGTGCTTGGCCTCGTGCTGGGTCGGGATGATGGCAAAGTGATCGGAAACCTGCGCGTTGTTGAAGATGCGCTTGTTGGGTTGCACCCAGCCGGACTCCAGCACGCGCTCGGCGTGGACCTTGAGGTCGCCGTGCAAATTGGCGAGGGTCTGCCGCACGAGCGGGATGTAATCCTCCGGCAGGGCCCGCGAATCCGTACGCGGGTAGGTAATCATCTTGTGCCGCTCGTACAGGGCCTGGGCGATCTGGAGCGTGCGCTTCGCCGGGAAGCCGAAACGGCTGTTCGCCTCGCGCTGTAGCGTGGTCAGGTCGTAGAGGCGCGGGGCGGCGGAGGTGCTGGCCTTCTTTTCCTCCGTGACGCTCGCGACCGGCTGGCCCGAGCAGGCGGCCACGATGGCCTCGGCCATGGCCTGGTTCCAGAGGCGGTCGATGCGGTCATGCTCATCGTCCGATTTCTTGAAGTCCGGACGCTGGTAGGTGCCCTCGTATTCGCCCTTGGCGATGCCGAACTTCGCCGTGATGCGCCAGAAGCCGCGGGGGATAAAATTGCGGATCTCCAGCTCGCGATTGTAGACGATGGCCAGGGTGGGGGTCTGGACGCGGCCCACGGACGCGACGTTGCCGGCGCGGGAACCGAACATGCGCTTGGTGAGGGCACGGGTGCCGTTGATACCGATCAGCCAGTCGGCCTCGCTGCGGCAGCGGGCGGCGTCGGCCAGGCCCTGCATCGACTCGGCGGAGCGCAGGCTCTTGAAGGCCTCGGTGATACCCTCGTTGGTCATGGAGGACATCCAGAGGCGCTTGAAGGGCTTTTTGCACTTCGTGAGCTGGTAGATATAGGTGAAGATCAGCTCGCCTTCGCGACCGGCGTCGCAGGCATTGATGACGCTGGTGACATCCTTGCGGGCGAGCAGCTTCTTGAGCTGGGCAAACCGTTCCTTGCCCTCGGGGAGGGGCTGCAGTTCGAATTCGTCGGGGATGATGGGCAGGGTCTCGAGGCGCCAGAAGCCGTATTTCTTCTTGTCGATGTCCTCCGGCATCTGGAGACCGACCAGATGGCCGACCGCCGACGAGATCACATACTCGTCGTTTTCGTAGTGGTCGGTTTTCTTGGGGATCTTGCCGAGCGCGCGCGCCAGGTCGGCGGCGACGGAGGGCTTCTCGGCGATGATGAGACACTTCATGTGGGGCCGAGCCGTTACGCGGCGACGCGACGAAGATCAAGCAATACTTTTTTACCCGAGGGCAATCAGACAGAAAACCGGCGGCAGTTTTCGGTCTACTTTTTGTCGGTGTCCGCTGGCGAACGCGGTGCCGATGGCAGCCCGAGATAGACATCGTGCAAATACCTGAAGAGCTGATCCCGGTGACCACCGCGATAAGAGGCATAGGCCTTCGCGAGGTCGGGTTCCGGTCTTGCAAAAAAGACCCACGGTTCGAGCAGATGATCCGTTTTCAGCCGTTGAACCGTCCGCGCGTCGTTGAGCATGGCTTGGGTGACGTTTTGCGCCTTCGCCTGGTCGGGTTGGGCCAGCAGGCTCTCTGCAATCTCAAGGACGCCATCCAAGCATTTCAATTCAACCTCAAGGCTGTGTTGGTAGCGCGTGCGCTTTTTCAGGGCCTCGGTCATCGGCGCGGCCCTCATGATGCCATACGCCATTGCAAAGATCCCGTCGTTCGGGTCTACACCGATCTCCACTTTGCCGTCCTTGATCGCAACCGTGGCCCGGGCAAAGTCTCTTGCCGGGTGTCCGGGATTCAACTGCTTGGCATTGGCCCAGGAACCCAGCGCACGCCAAGCCAGCTGGCTGAATGGATTCGCCACGATTGCTTGGATGTATTTCTCTCCGGCCTCATTGAGGTGGCCGGACCGGGCCAACGCGTCCGCCCAGTAGCGATACGCAGTTTCCTGGTCCGGATCGATGGCCACGGCCCGTTGAAACCAAGCGACGGCCTCTGCATGGTTGCCCTGAACAAAGTCGATGTCGCCGAGAAACACCGCGGCTGCGTAAAGGGTGGGATCAAGTTCCAGGGCCTTGCCGTAAAGCCGGCGGGCCTCGTCGAATTGCTTGCGCGCAAAGGCGGCTTCGCCCTTGCGCATGCAGGCGTCGGCTTCGAGATGCGGAGTGAATGCACGTTGCTTAATGGTCCCGTCAGGTGCGATGAGGCTCAATAGCTCATCAATCAAGGGCTCGGCGTATCCGGCCGCCTTCGCCTTTTCGAAAAGTGCACGCGCCCGCTTTCGAAGATCCTTTTGCTTTTTCGCGGCGGAGACGGATTCGGCCTGGAGAAACCAAGCGTAACCACCGTGGAAAAGGACATCGAAATCCTCGGGAGCCTTTTTGAGCAGGTCGGAGAATATCTTGCCGGCTTCCTCGTATTTCCCTTCGCGCATCAGGCCGTGGGCCTGTGCGCGATCTCGTTCGAACACCGAGCTGGCACTCTGACTCAGCCCCCAGGAGGGGAACACTAGGATGCAAAGTAGTATGAAATACTTGTGCATCCTGACGTGGCTTGGGTTACTTCACCCCGAGTTCCGCGAGGGCGGAGCCGAGCGCTTGCAGCATCGCGGCGATGGTCTCGTCGGTCTCGTCACCCATGTTGGAGATGCGGAAGGTCTTGCCCTTGAGCTTGCCGTAGCCGCCGTCGATCACGAGGCCGTGCTTGGACTTCAGGAGCTTGTTCAGCGCGGCGAGGTCGACGTTCAGGGTGTTGGCGAAGCAGTTGAGCGAGACGGAGCCGAAGCCTTCCTTGGGGAACAGCTTGAAGCCCTTCGCCAGGACCCAGTCGCGCACCGTCTTGTTCAGGCGGGCGTGGCGGGCGTAGCGGGTTTCGAGGCCCTCGGCGTTGATGTCCTCGAGCTTGGACTTGAGGGCGTAGATGAGCGGGATGACGGGCGTGCTGGGGGTCATGCCGTTCTCGTGGTTCTTCTGGAACTCCAGCAGATCGAAATAATAGCCGCGGGTCTTGCAGAGGGCGGCACGCTCCAGGGCACGTTTCGAAGGCGAAAGCAGGGCGAGGCCCGGGGGCATGGCGAGGGCTTTCTGGGAACCGGTGATGAGCACGTCGATGCCGAGTTCGTCCTTCTTGATCGGCACCGCGCTGAAGGAGCTGACGGTGTCGACGATGCTGATGACGCCAGGGAATTCGCGCAACACGGCGGCCAGGGCGGGCAGGTCGCTCATGCAGCCGCAGGAAGTCTCGTTGTGGATGAGCGTGACGACATCGTACTGGCCGGTGGCCAGCTCGGCGCGCAGGGCGGCGGGATCGACCGGCTGGCCCCATTCGGACTTGAGCGAACCGGCGGCGAGGCCGCTGCGCTGGGCGACATCGAGCCACTTGTCGGAGAAGGCGCCGTTCATGCAGCAGAGGACCTTCTTCTGCGTGAGGTTTCGGATTGCGCCTTCCATCACGCCCCAGGCGCTGCTGGTCGAGATATAGACCGGGTCGGCCGTGAACATCAGGGATTGCAGGCCGGGCTGGATGGACTGGTACAGCGCCACGAAATCGGTGCTGCGATGACCGATCATGGGTTGCGCCATCGCGCGCAGGGTTTTCTCGGAGACGGCAATCGGGCCGGGGATGAAGAGTTTGTAGCTCATGTGATTTGGTGAAGCTGGTGTTGCATGTGGCAAAACCAGCAGCTAGCACAGACTCACAACCGCCCCTCTCACGCGTCAAAGACAATTTTGCTCATGCCCAACCGCTGGTTCCGTCATAAGGCCGATGAATTCGAGCAATTCGCCATAGATGTAATCATGGGCCGGCGGGAAGGGACGCTGGCGATGCTGTTTGGGGCCTTTCTGCAGGTGTGTTCGTACCTGTTCAGCGGCATTGTGCAGCTGCGGCTGTGGCTCTATCGCAACCGCATCCTGCGCGACCAGCCGTTGGGTTGCCTGGTGGTGGTGGTCGGCAACCTCACCGTGGGAGGCACCGGCAAGACCCCGGTGGTGGAGAAGTTTGCCCGCGCCCTCCATGATCGCGGCCGCAAGGTCGCCATCCTCAGCCGGGGTTACAAGAGCAAGGCGCCGCCGATTTGGAAGAAATGGTGGTTCCTGCTGAACCACACCGAGGCCGCCCCGCCGCGCATCGTCAGCGACGGCCATCGGGTGTTGCTCGATTCCGAGGTGGCCGGTGACGAACCTTACATGCTTGCGCGCAACCTGCCGGGCGTCGTGGTGTTGGTGGACAAGGACCGCGTGAAGGCCGGTGCCTATGCGATCAAGCAGTTTGGCTGCGACACGCTCGTCCTGGACGACGGCTTCCAATATCTGCCGCTCAAAGGGCGGCTCAATCTGCTCCTCGTGGACAAGACCAACCCGTTCGGCAACGGGTATCTGCTGCCCCGGGGCATCCTGCGCGAGCCCATCAAGCACCTGAAACGTGCCTCGTATGTGTTTCTCACGAAGTCGAAAGGGGTGCGCGACGAGGAGCTCGAGGCCATGATCCGGCGTTTCAATCCGGAGGCGGAAATCATCGAGTGCGCCCACAAGCCGCAGTACCTGCAGCGGCTCGACAACGGGGAACGCCTGCCACTCTCGTCCCTGGCAGGGAGGCGGGTCGGGGCCTTCAGCGGCATCGCCGCGCCGGAAAGCTTTGAGGCTTTCCTGCGGGAAACCGGAGCCAAGCTCACCTTCACGCGCCGCTTTCTGGATCATCATCGCTTCACCTCCGACGACCTCACCACGGTCTATGCCGACGCCTTGGAGGCCAAGGTGGAGATGTTGATCACCACGGAGAAAGACGCGGTGCGGCTCGATCCCGCGCGCAAGATTCCCTTGCCCTGCTATTACCTGAGGCTGGAGATCGAGATCCTGCGGGGGGCGGCCGACTTTGACGAGGCGGTGGGCAAGATCTGCTTTCCGAACGGCACGCCTGCGGTGGCGTCGGCCACTCCGGTTTGAGCGGATTCGCTATTGATTCGCCGCGAGGCCGCCCTTTCCGGCGCACCAGGAAGGCAGCGCGGCGCCGGGGAAAGGGCTGGCAGGCGATAGTTCCCGCAAAGCTGCGGCTCGAGATCTTGGCTTGCTCAGGGTTTGCCCGAGGGAGCAGGCGGTCAGCCGACGCGGTGGAGTCGCCAATTCACGAGCTGCCTTTGGGATTGAACGCCTTCGGGCGGGCGTCGAATGTCGGGGCATGAGTGATCCCCGTTATTCCCAGCTGGCCGAAGTACTGACCGGCTTCTCCTGCAACCTGAAGAAAGGCGAACGCGTGCTGATCGACGCAATCGACGTGCCGGACGCCTTTGTCGTGGCGTTGGTGCGGGCCGCCCGGGCCCTGGGCGCCTTGCCCTACGTCAATCTGCAACGCGTCCGCCTCGCTCGCGAAATGCTCCGGAGCGCGACCAGCGAACAGTTTGAAGTGCTGGCTGAACTTGAGCTGGCCCGGATGAAGAAAATGGATGCCTACATTGCCGCGCGGGGCTCGAACAACATCTTCGAGACTTCCGACGTCCCGGCGGAGCGGGTGCAGATGGTGTCCAAGCTGATGCAGCCCGTGCAGGATTATCGGGTGAACAAGACGAGGTGGGTGGTCGTGCGCTGGCCTACGAGCGCCATGGCGCAGCAGGCCGGCATGAGCACCGAGGCGTTCGAGGACTTCTATTTCCGGGTCTGCACGTTTGACTACCGGCGTTACGGCCCGGGCATGGCGGCCTTGCAGACGTTGATGGAGAAGACCGACCGCGTGCAGATCAAGGGCCCGGGCACCGACCTTTCCTTTTCCATCAAGGGTATTGGCGCGGTGGCCTGCGGCGGCATCCGCAACATCCCCGACGGCGAGGTGTTTTCCTGCCCGATCAAGGACAGCGTCGAGGGTGTCCTGCAGTACAACGCCCCCACGGTCTACCTTGGCACGGCTTTCGACAACATCCGGCTCGTCTTCAAGAAGGGCAAGATCGTGGAGGCCACCGCCAACAACACGAAGCGCCTGAACGAGATTCTCGATACCGACGCCGGTTCACGCTTCATCGGTGAGTTCGCGATCGGGTTCAACCCGCACATCACCGAGCCGATGCGTGACATCCTGTTTGACGAGAAGATCGCCGGCTCCTTCCACTTCACCCCGGGCAAGGCCTACGAGACCGCGGGCAATGGCAACCACTCGGTCGTGCACTGGGACATGGTCTGCATCCAACGGCCGGAACACGGCGGCGGCGAAATCTGGTTCGACGGCAAACTCATCCGCAAGGACGGGCTGTTCGTGCTGCCGGCGCTGAAGAAGCTGAACCCCGCCGAACTCCTCAAGAAGGGGTAGGGCGGCGAGTACTGTCACCACTTGTGGCGCGGAGCGAAGTCCGCGCCCTTCCACGCAACCCATGCCTGCCACACCCGACAACCTCGCCTTCGCCCAGTCCCTGCCGAAGACGGAGACGCACCTCCACCTAGAGGGCGCGTTGCCGCTGGAATTGCTGCGACGCGTGCGGCCGGAATTCGCCGAGCCGCCGCCCTCCTGGGCGAAGAACTTCAAGTTTCGCGATTTTGCGCATTTTGAGAAGGACCTACTCGACATGGCCTTCTCGTGGTTCACGACGCCCGCGCGTTACCACGAGGCGGCCAAGGTGATCTTTGCGCGGCTGGCGGCGCAGAACGTGAAGTACGTGGAGACCAGCTTCGCGTCCGGGGTGATCGAAATCCTCGGTTTGGATGGTCGGGAAGTCCTGGGCGCCATCCGCGCCGCCGTGCCCGACGGGCTCGAGGTGCGCGTTTTTCTGGGCATTCATCACAACGGCGCCGGACCCAAGATGATGCCCGTGCTGGAACAGGCGCTTGGCTGGAGTGATCTTGCGGGCATCGACCTGCATGGTTTCGAGGACGCCCCGCTGGAACCGTGGACCGCGCCCTACTGGGAAGCGGCGCGGCGGGCGGGCAAATACACCAAGGCGCACGCGGGCGAGTTCATGGGAGCGGATTTCGTGAAGAGGATATTGGATGAACTGAAACCCCAGCGTATCGAGCACGGGGTGCGTTCGATCGAGAGTCCCGCGCTGGTGCAGGAATTGATCAAGCGCGGCATCGCGTTGGATGTGTGTCCGATCAGCAACCACAAGCTCATGCCGGGGGTGAGCCTGGCGAATCATCCCATCCGCCGGCTGTTCGATGCCGGCGTCAAGGTGACGATCAGCACGGATGACCCGATCTCCTTCGGCAACCGCATCAACGACGAGTACGTGGCGCTGGCCGAGCGGAGTGGCTTCGACCGACGGGAGCTCATCCAGATCGCGCGGAACGGCTTTGAGGTGGCCCTGATGCCCGAAGCGCAGAAGCGGCCGTGGCTGGAGCAACTTGGCGGGATGACGACCGGGTAGGGCGGTGAGGGGGCGGATTGCTCGCACGATGGGATATTGCCCGTGAGACAGCTTGCAGGCGGTGGATTGCCGTGCAGCATGCGGCTTCCCTTGGCCTCCACCACCTACCTGATTCCTGAGACGCAACGCCGCGAACGCGCCGACAAGGTACTGGCCGCTGCGTTCCCCGAACACAGTCGCGCGGCCTTTCAGCGCGCGTTGGAGGCCGGGTTGGTCAAGGCTGATGGCAAGGTCATCGCGCAAGCCAACGAAGTGCGCGGAGGCCAGACGCTGGAGTTCAGTTTTCCCGAGGTGGTCGCCGCCGAGATCAAGGCCGTCGATATCCCGCTTGAGGTGATCTATGAGGACAAGCACCTGATCGTGTTGAACAAGGCGGCCGGCATGGTGGTCCACCCGGGCGTCGGCACCGGCGAGGACACGATGGTCCACGCGTTGTTGTCGCATTGTGAAGGCGAGTTGAGCGGCATCGGTGGCGTGGAGCGTCCGGGCATCGTGCATCGTCTGGACAAGGACACCAGCGGACTCCTCGTGGTGGCAAAGAATGACGCCGCGCACCGGGCGCTGGCCGACCAGTTCGCTTCCCGGACCCTGCGCAAGGAGTACCTGGCGCTTATTTCCGGGGTGCCCAAGACCGAGAGTGGCAGCATCGACCGCAGCATCGCGCGTCACCCGGTACACCGCCACCGCATGACCACGGGCGAAGGCGGCCGGCCATCGCGTACGGACTGGGCGGTGGAAAAGAAATTTGGCGAGGCGGCGGCGCTGGTCCGCTGCCGCATCCACACCGGTCGGACGCATCAGATCCGCGTGCACCTGAAATCGCTGGGGCATCCGTTGCTCGGCGATGCGACCTATGGGTGGAAACAGAACCCCGCGTTGCCGGTGCCGCCGCGGGTCATGTTGCACGCCGAGCATCTCGTGTTCAGTCACCCGGTCAGCGCCAAGGTGATGGACCTGCAGGCGCCGCTGCCAAAGGATTTCAAGCAGATGCTGGCGGCGCTTAAGAAGGTGAGGTAAGCTACGCTGGCCAAGGACGGGTTTGGATTTGGTCCGGAAGTTTCGCAGACTCCGAGACGATCCCTACACACCCCGTCGCTGCGCGCCACCCCTCTTCCTAGAGGGGAATTTAAGACCTCCGCCGCCGAAGTCCCCTCTAGGAAGAGGGGTGCCCGACAGGGCGGGGTGTGTAGGGATCGTCTCGGGATCAGCAGTCCCGGCTAGCGCCAAAGGCGATCCGCTCACATCTGATCCAGCGCCTCGGCCGCGAGGCCCCAGCGGAGGTTGTAGACGGAATGGACAAAGGAAGGGATGCGGGCTGCGTTCGCCACGGCGAGCATGGTGACAATTGCGGCGGGAAACACATCGGCGCGGGCCGAGGGCAGTCCGGGAATCGCCTTGCGCTGGTCGAGCGACATCGGGGCCAGATAGTCCAGCATCCCGCCGATGGTTTCGACACTGATCAACGGATCGGCGTCCTCCATCTTCTGTTGCTGTTGCGCGCCGAGGATGGCGCGAACGGTGCTCATGCTGCCACCGGTGAAGACGGCGGTGGGCGGGGTCTCCGCGAACTTGAAGCCGCTCTGTTTCAGCTCGGCCGTCGCATGGGCGGCGAGGGCGGCCAACTCCGCCTGCACGAGGGGGGCGCCGGGGTCCTTGATGAACTTTTCCGTCAGCCGGACGCAGCCCAGCTGCAGGCTCAGCTCCTGCTCAACCTTGCGTTGCTTGAACGAGAGGCATTCGAGGCTGCCGCCGCCAAGATCAAAGACGTAGAAATCCTGCAATTCCTCCAGTTCCGGGTCACAGGTGAGACCGCGGCCGATGTAGGAGGCCTCTTCCTTGCCGGACAGAATGCGGATGTCCTGCTTGGTGGCCGTCTTCACCCGCTGGCAGAAAGTCGCGCCGTTGGACGCGTCGCGCACGGCGCTGGTGGCGACGAGAATGGTCCGGCGCACGCCGAACTCGGCCACTTCGGATACGAGTTCGCGCACGGCCCCGAGCCCGCGGGTCATGCCGGCTTCGCTGAGCTTGGGCTCGGTCTCGCTGATACCCGCACCGATGCGGGCGTCGAGGGTGCGGTTCTTGAGCACGCGATACTGCCCGGTCGCGGCGCGGGCCACGACCAGCATCTTGATCGAGTTGCTGCCGATATCGATGACGGCGACACGAGGAGGAATTGCCATGGGACCACGGAATACAGGGACGGCCCAGAAGAACAGGAATTTTTCACCCTATTCCTGACTCCGGAAACCCAGCTACAGGGTAAAGTCCTTCGGTGCGATCAGGACGACGAATTCGCCCTTGAGGCTGCCGGCGAGGAGCTTCGTCTGCACTTCGGAGGCGAGGCCGATGTGAAAGGTCTCGTGGAGCTTGGTGACCTCCTTGGCGATGCAAACGACGCGGTCCGGCCCCAGCACCTCGACGATCTCGGCGGCAAACTTGTCAATCCGGTGACAGCTTTCGTAGAGGGCGAGGGTGTAGTCGAAGTCGCGATACTTCGTGAGAAAGTTGATGCGGGCGGCGGACTTGGGCGGCAGGAAGCCGGCGAACAGAAAGCCGTTGGTCGGCAGCCCTGCTGACGACAACACGGCCGTGAGGGCACAGGGGCCGGGAACGGGGACCACCGGCAGGTTGCGACGGCGGCAGGCCCGAACGATGCGGAAACCGGGGTCACTCAGGCCGGGGGTGCCGGCGTCACTGACCACGGCGACGGATTTGCCGGACGCGATGAATTCGGCGAGCCGTTCGGCGGCCTCGGTCTCGTTGTGTTCGTGATAGGGCGCCAGTTCGCGATGGAGCCCGAGCCGCGTCAGCATGTTTCCCGTGGTGCGGGTGTCTTCGCAGGCCACGAGATCCACCGATCCCAAAATGGCGCGGGCGCGCTCGGTCAGGTCCGCCAGGTTGCCGATCGGCGTGGCCACCACGTAAAGGTGACCGGGCAGGGGCGTCAGCGAAGGATTGACGGCTGGCGCGTTCATGCCGGCAGGACTACGGCCGCAGCGGGAGGCTGCTTAGTTGCCGGTCATGCCCGGGATACGGCCTTCCCAGGAAGCGGGACGGCTCCACGGAATGGACGAATCCTGCTGGTTGCCCGTGCAGCCGGAGAGGCCGATGAGGGCAAAAGCGAGCAGCAGGAGGGCAACGAGTGATTTGCGGGAGGAGGACATGTCTGGAATGGGTAATACGACAATCAGGTGGGTCTGCAACTGCCGTTTGTGATGGGATGCTTAATCGGCCCGATGGTTCCGTGCGCTCACGCTTTCCAGGCGTAAGTCGAATCCGACCAGGGCTTGCGCACGGTCTTGACCACCTTGCTGCCCGGGTTGGCGGCCATGTGTTCCAAAACCTTGAAGACGAGCTCGGTTTGGCCGGGTTGATCCAGCTGGGCGGCCAGGGTCTCGGCCGTGAACTCCCGGCCGTTGGCGGCCTGGAGGGCGGCGGCCATCTTCAGCTTGAGGGCAATGACGCTGCCGGCGGCCTTCTTGCCGGCCTCGACGCCGGGCTGATGGTAGGCGTTGATACCGACCAGGGAGGCATAGAAACCAACCGCCCGCTCGTAGAGGGCGATCAGTTGTCCCAGTGAACGCGGCGACACCTCGTTGACGGTGATGGTAAGGGAGTGTCGGTTCTTCTCGCTCAGGGCGTCCCGGGTACCCAGGAAAAAGCCTTGGAGGAAATCACCACTGGTCACCCCCGGCTCGACCTCCATGGAGTCGTCACCGGCGCGGTCCTTGAGGACCTCAATGAAGGTAACGAAGAAGTTATTCACGCCCTCGCGGAGCTGCTGCACGTAGGCGTGCTGGTCCGTAGAGCCCTTGTTGCCATAGACGGCGATACCTTGGTTGACCAGGTTGCCGGCGAGGTCGAGCTCCTTGCCGAGGGACTCCATCACGAGCTGCTGGAGATAGCGGGAGAAGAGGAGGAAACGGTCCTTGTAGGGCAGCACGACCATGTCCTTGGTCCCGCGGCCGTCGGTGGCCCAATACCACATGAGGGCGAGGAGGGCGGCCGGGTTGTCCTTCAGGGTTTTCTTGCGCGTGACCTCGTCCATGGCGGCGGCACCGGCGAGCATCTGATCGATCTTGATGCCTTGCAGGGCGGCGGGCAGGAGGCCCACGGCGCAGAGCTCGGAAGTGCGCCCGCCGACCCAATCCCACATCGGGAAACGGGCCAGCCAGCCTTCCGCGATGGCGACCTGGTCAAGTTTGGAGCCCTCGCCGGTGACGGCGACAAACTGCTTGGTGTGGTCGAGACCGGCGGTCTTGAAAGCGGCCTGCGCCTCGAGCATGCCGTTGCGGGTCTCGGCGGTGCCACCGGACTTGGAAATGACGATGACGAGGGTCTGTTTGAGGCGGCTGCCGAGCTCCTTCAGCACGTAGTCCATGCCGTCGGGATCGGTGTTGTCGAAAAAGGAGACGCGCATGCGGTCGCGACCGCCCTTGAGGCGACCGAGGGCATGGCTGACAAGTTGCGGCCCGAGCGCCGAACCGCCGATGCCGATGACGAGGACTTCCTTGAATTTGCCGGCCGGGGAAGCGATCTCGCCCTTGTGGATCTTGGTGGTGAACACCTTGATGGCCTCGAGCGTCGAGGTGATGGCGTTGCGAAGTTCCGGGGTGGGGGCCAGATCGGCGTTGCGGAGCCAATAGTGACCGACCATGCGCTTTTCATCGGGATTGGCGATGGCACCGCCTTCCAAGGCTGCCATGTCGGCAAAGGCCTGCTGGAGCTTCGGCTGCATGGACTGCAGAAAGTCGTCCGGGAAAGGCATGCGGCTGATGTCGAGCGACAGGCCGAGACGGGCGTTGGTGTAGTAGAGCGACTTGAAGCGTTCCCATGTCATAGTCTTGAAGGGATAAGCCAGTACTCAGGAAGGGGCTAGCCCGAAAACGGGATAATTGCGGCATAGGGGATCACAGAAACGGAAGCGTGTCCTGCAACCGGGTGCGGGCCAACTTGCGGTCGATTGTCGCGGAATGTACCGGGCGCGGACTCCGGAAAAAAGAGATCTGGGATCACGGAAATTTGTGGATTGCCAGCGGACGACGCAGCCGCGTTCACTGGGGGGCTTAAAGCATGGCATTTGATCTCAAGCGCGTTTTGAAAGTGATGCTGTTCTCATCGAACGGTCCGCTTTCGGTGAAAGACATCCAGACGGCGGTGAGCCGTTTCCACGAGCAGGCCTCCAGCCTGCCATTGGAGGAGTCGACGACTGAGGGCACGGAGCCGGCAGGCGAGACCGTTCCGGCGGAAGCCCCCGTGGTCGGCGGTGAAGCCGCCCCTGCCGTGGTCATGCCGGTCGAGGATGACGAGTTTTACCGCGAGGTGCCCACGCTCGTCACGGCCGCGCAGATTCGCGAAGCCATGGACACCATCGGGCTCGAATTGAAGGCGGCAGATAGCGAGATGGTGCTTATCGAGGGATCCACGGGCTGGCGCCTGGCAACCCAACCGCGGTTCGCGCGCTGGGTCCGGTTGCTCCGCAACGAGCCGCCACCGGTCCGGTTGAGCGCATCGGCCTTGGAAACGCTGGCCGTCGTCGCCTACCGCCAACCGGTCACCCGGGCGGAAATCGAGCAGATTCGTGGCGTCTCGGCCGATGCGGGCCTGGCCAAGCTCATGGAACGCGACCTCGTGTACATCGTCGGACGCGCCGACCTGCCCGGTCGACCGATTCAGTACGGGACGACGGACGCCTTTCTGGAATTTGTGGGCATCAAATCACTCGACGAGCTGCCGGCTTCCGACGTGCTGTCGCCGCGGCAGATTGACGCCTGGCTGCAGACTTCCGCAAATCCGCGCGCCGCGGGAGACTCCGATATGGGGCTGGATGAAACGGAAGAGGATCAGCTGGCCCTGCAGGAGACGCCTGCTCCGGTGACTCCGGTTTCCGACCAGCCCGAGGCGGAATCGAAACCGGAAACTCCGGCCGAATCCTGACCAGCGCCTAATCCCGGCATGCCGGGTGGGCGATCGAGGCTCCGAACGGGTATTCCTGTCTAGCGAGCCCGGGCAAAGTAGAGCGCGATCACGCCCAAGCCAAGCAGGGCAAAGGCGGCGAAAAAATAGATCAGGCAGCCCCGCTTGACCTCACCGCGCACGGTGCGGCCGTCTTTCTGGAATTTCTTGATGAGCTCGTCCGCATCCGCGGGCGCCAAGGGCGCAGCCGACGGCACGGGCGCGGTCGTCGTTGCGGGCTTGGCTGCAGATGTGGTGGGCGCCGCCTGGCCGGAGACTGACTTCTCTCGCTCGATCTCCCGGTCCAGCCAGGCCAGTTGTTCCTGCGCGAGAGCGCGCTGTCGCTGAAGATCGGATAGCCGGTCGGACATGGTGTCAGTGAGGCGGAAAACACCGGGACGGGCAAGTGGGATGGGTTGCCGCGGGCGTGAAGGTTGTTCCAGCCCGGTCAATGGTTACCTCGTCGGGCAGCCCTCAGCCCTCGGCGGCGCCGCCTGAGGGCGGGAGGGCGGGCAGCGACGATTCCGTCACGGTGCCGCCGTACCCCGGCCAAAGAAAAAGGCGCACCTTGCGGGTGCGCCTGGAAATGAAAGCAACGAATGTCTCGATCAGACGACGTTTACCTTGCGGTGAGCCTTGTCGAACTGGACGGTGCCATCGCGCAGGGCGAAGAGCGTCCAATCGCGGCCGGTGCCCACGCCCTTGCCGGCGTGGTGCTTGGAGCCGCACTGACGGATGATGATGCCGCCGGCGAGGACCTTCTGTCCGCCGAAAATCTTTACGCCCAGACGCTGGGAACGGCTGTCCCGTCCGTTGCTGGATGTTCCCTGACCTTTCTTGTGTGCCATTGTAGTATCTCCTTAAGCTGTGATGGATTCGATCTTGATGACAGAAAGCTCCTGGCGATGGCCGCGTTTGCGCTCCATGCCCTTGCGCTTCTTCTTTTTGAAGACGATAACCTTCTTGCCGCGCTTGTTCTCAAGGACCTTGGCCTTGACTGAAGCGCCGGAGAGGAAGGGGGTACCGACCTTGAAATTTTCGCCCTCGCCCGCAGCGAGGACCTCGTTGATTTCGACCGTGGAACCGGCTTCCGTCTTGGGATAGCGGTTCACGATGAGGATATCGCCCTCGCTGACCGAGAACTGCTTCCCCTGTGTTTTGATAGTGGCTTTCATAAGTTCAAAGGGGCGAAATAAGATGAGTAGGCCAAGGGTAATCAAGGCTTTATTTATTTTTCCTAACAAATGCCCCAATAAAAGGCAGTTTGCGGCGGGAGAGCCCGCTTGCGAGCCGCATTTTTTCCAAATATCAACGACGCCGTGCAACGCGTCGTTTCCCAGCGTGAATTTGAGCGAAAGAACACCGTGGCGGTGGCAAGGTGGTTACTGGGCAAGGTTTTAGTGAAACAGGATGCCAAGGACCTCGTGAGGCACCGCATCATCGAGGTCGAGGCCTACCACGGCGAAAGCGATCAGGCCTGTCACGCGAGCAAGGGGCGCACAAAAAGAACCGAAGTCATGTATCTGAGCGGCGGTCGGTGGTATGTTTATCTCTGTTACGGGGTGCACGAGATGCTGAATCTGGTCACGGGACCGGTCGGGCAGCCCTCGGCGGTACTGATCAGGGGATTGGAGGGGATTTCGGGCCCCGGGAGGCTGACCAAACACTTGGGTATTACGCGGGCGCTGAACAATGCAGTCGTCGCTCCCGAATCTGGCCTGTACGTGGAGGACGATGGCTGGGTGCCGCCGCGCAATCGTATCCGCAGCGGACCCCGGATCGGCGTGGATTATGCCGGTCGCGAGTGGGCCGCCAAGCCGTGGCGATTTTGGATCGATGGACCCTGACGTGCGGACGCTCGGCGTGGGGGGGGCTGTTCCTCGCGATCATTCATGTCGGGCGGCTTCGTTGTGGAATTGGCAATCTGAAGCGAGATGATGTGCGGGCATTGCCTGATTGCACTCGGGCCGATGAGCTGTAGCCCTCACACCCTCAATGATGCCTAACAGCCAGGGATCCTACCGCCTCTTCGTTTTCCGGGGCATCGATGTCCATATCCATTGGTCGTGGTTCATCGTGGCCATCTACTCGGTTTCCACGCGGGTGCCGAACTACGCGTCACCGCTCTGGGCTTTGCTGGAGTACCTCACCTTGTTTCTCGTGGTCCTGCTGCATGAGTTCGGTCACGCATTCGCCACCCGCCAGGTGGGCGGCAAGGCGGACCAGATCGTATTGTGGCCGCTCGGCGGCGTGGCCTACGTTGCCCCGCCTTCTCGCCCGGGCGCCACCCTGTGGAGCATTGCGGCGGGCCCCTTGGTCAACGTTGCCCTCGTGCCGGTTTTCTACGGCCTTTTCTGGGCGACAAAATCGACGGGCGCGTTTGAGCAGAACGAGGATCTCTATCGGTTTCTGCGGGCGATCAACCTGATGAACATCAGCCTGCTGGTCTTCAATCTCCTGCCGGTTTATCCGTTGGACGGCGGACAGATTTTCCGGTCGCTGCTCTGGTATCCGTTTGGGCGCGCCCGCAGTCTGTTGGCGACCACGGTGATCGGAATCGTGGGCGGGTTGGGCATCGTGGCGCTGGCCGTGATGTGGCAATCCTGGTGGATCGGCATCATGGCCTTCTTCCTGTTGTCGAATTGCTGGGGCAGCTTCAAGCAGGCGCGGGCGCTGCGAAAACTCGAGCAACTGCC
>Ga0075163_10001385_pt1 | contig 32549 bp, 32 predicted proteins | sample JI1023141ADNA_FD_71478 | JGI IMG/M metagenome (GOLD analysis project Ga0075163, IMG submission 71478) | Wastewater effluent complex algal communities from Wisconsin, to seasonally profile nutrient transformation and Carbon sequestration -... | ecosystem: Engineered > WWTP > Effluent > Algae...
AATTTCTGATAGGTTAACTTCATTCGGTTAAACTATGCTTTCAATGAACGTTATTTTATCGCAAACTTTCTTTTTACTAACTTCAACTCCTTAATATCTTATTCGATATAAACTCTAATATGTTTTTTCTTTTTACATTTGTAGCAGAAATGAAAAACACCAAAGAAATAGCTGTAGTCGATCCTTCTACCGAAGATAAAATCAAAAATGCAGCGCGCGCTGTTTTTTATAAAAAAGGTTTTGCTGCAACCCGAACTCGTGATATTGCAGAAGAAGCAGGAATCAATCTTGCCTTATTAAATTATTATTTCAGAAGTAAAGAAAAGCTGTTTGACATAATTATGTTAGAAACCTTACAAGGTTTTTTTAAATCGATGCAAACTGTTTTTAATAATATGGAAACTAACTTCGAAGAAAAAATTGATGCTGTTGCTGTAAGTTATATTGATTTTGTTTTAGCAAATCCAGATGTGCCTTTGTTTTTAATGAGTGAGTTAAAAATGGATCCGGAAGAATTAGTGAAAAAAGTTGGCACCAAAGAAATGCTAATGAAATCGCATTTCTTAAAACAATTTCAACAAGGCATGAAAGAAGGCAAAATAGTGGTAATGAATCCCTTACATTTTTTCACAAATTTAATGTCTTTAATGCTTTTCCCATTTATCGCATCTCCTATGTTAAAAGGCATTGGCGATTTATCTCAAAAACAATTTAATGATATGATGCAGGAACGAAAAAAACTAATACCCATTTGGATAAAAGCCATGATAAAACCCTTATAACCTTTTTTTTGCAGTAAAATTAAACAAACGATTAAAACAATTAAATAAAAAATATGATTAAATTAAGACATAAACAAAACACACACAAAGTCATATCCCTTGGTGTATTCATGTTGTGCAGTGCATTAGTGTTCTCACAACAGCTAACATTAGATGAATGTTACAACTTAGCTAAAAAAAACTATCCTCTTGTTAAACAAATGGCGCTTGTAGAAAAAACAAAGGAGTATAATGTTGCCAACGCTTCCAAAGGCTACTTACCGCAAATTAGTTTAGCGGGGCAGGCAACCTATCAATCGGAAGTTACCAAAATTCCAATCTCGTTGCCTAATGTTACTATAGAAGAACTAAGTAAAGACCAATACAAAGTTTACGGAGAGATTAGCCAATCTCTAACCGACCCTTTAGTCATTAAACAGCAAAAGGAATTAATAAAAGCAAATTCAGTAGCAGAGGTCGAAAAATTAGAAGTGGAATTTTATAAACTAAAAGAGCGAATTAATCAAATCTACTTTGGTATATTAATGATTGATGCACAAATTCTGCAAACAGATTTGCTTAAAAAAGACATACAGTCAGGCATCAAAAAAACAGAAGCAGCTATTGCCAACGGAACAAGTTTAAAAACAAACGTCGATAATTTAAATGCCGAATTATTAAAAGCGGAGCAACGCAGCATCGAATTAAAAGCTACGCGCAAAGGCTATATCGAGATGCTTTCCGTATTTATCAATCAAACCTTAAGCGAAACAACAAATTTACAAACGCCAACTGTTTTAAACCTTTCATCAAATATTAATCGTCCCGAATTAAAATTATTCGAAGTACAAAAACAAAGTTTTGATATTCAAAACAAATTGCTCTTAGCTAAAAATTTACCAAAACTAAGTCTGTTTTTTCAAGGTGGGTATGGTCGCCCCACATTAAACCAGTTAAGTAACGATTTTGGCACCTACTATATTGGTGGCGCACGTTTCAGTTGGAATATATCGGGCTTCTATACCTATAAAAAAGAAAAACAATTGCAAGGCATTAATCAAAATTTACTCGATGTTCAAAAAGAAGTGTTTTTGTTTAATACCAATGTTACTTTAAAACAACAAAACAGCGAAGTAGCTAAATTGTCAGAATTAATAGCATCCGATAATCAAATTATTACGCTGCGCGAAAAAATAAAAATAACGGCCAATAATCAATTAGAAAATGGTACCATCACTTCCATTGATTATTTAAATACTGTAAACGCAGAAGACCAAGCCAAACAGAATTTAGCATTGCATAAAATTCAGCTGTTAATGGCACAATACAATTATCAAACAACCTCAGGAAATTAATCAATTTTAAAATACACATATGAAAAAAATATCTTTAATAATATCAACTACCGCATTTATTGCGCTCACATCGTGCAGCAGCGACAAAAAAAACTTTGACGCCTCAGGCTCTTTTGAAGCAGAAGAAACCATTATTTCAGCCGAAGCTACTGGAACAATAAAACAATTAACTATTGAAGAAGGTCAAATACTTAAGGCTGGCGAAAACATTGGCTATATTGATAGCATACAATTGTACTTAAAAAAGAAGCAATTAGAAGCACAAATAACTGCGGTATTAAGCAAAAAGCCAAATGTATCTGTTCAATTAGCATCACTTGATGAACAATTAAAAACATCAGAAAAAGAACAAAAACGTATTGCCAATTTAGTAAAAGCAGACGCCGCCACTACCAAACAATTAGATGACATCAACGGAAGTATAGAAGTAATTAAACGACAAATTGATGCTCAAAAATCTTCTCTAAGCATTACTTCCGAAGGTATTGGTAAAGAATCATTGCCACTTCAGGTTCAAATAGAGCAACTAAATGATCAACTCCAAAAATGTAAAATAATTAATTCTGTTAACGGCACAGTACTTACAAAATATGCCGAAGCCAATGAGATGGCATCGCAAGGCAAACCCCTTTATAAAATAGCCGATTTATCAAACATCATTTTACGGGCTTATATTTCGGGAAATCAATTGCCACAAATAAAATTAAACCAAACGGTTAAAGTAAATACAGATGATGGCAACGGCGGCTTTAAACAAACAGATGGTACTGTAATCTGGATTAACGATAAAGCGGAGTTTACCCCAAAAACCATTCAAACCAAAGATGAGCGAGCCAATATGGTGTATGCCATAAAAGTTAAAGTTAAAAACGATGGTACTTATAAAATAGGAATGTACGGCGAAATCAAATTTCAATAAAATGGCAGACGTTGTTCTAAATAATATTATTAAAACCTATAACAAAGGTGCGACTGTAGCCGTTGATGATGTTTCCTTCTCAGTAGAAAAGGGAGAATTGTTTGGTTTAATTGGCCCCGATGGTGCAGGTAAAACAAGCATTTTTAGAGTATTAACAACATTGCTATTGCCCGATGGCGGTACTGCATCCGTAAATGGTTACGATGTTGTTAAAGATTACAAAAGCATTCGCAAGCACGTTGGGTATATGCCCGGTAAATTTTCTTTGTATCAGGATTTAACCATTGAAGAAAACTTAAACTTTTTTGCCACGGTTTTTAATACAACAGTTGAAGCTAACTATGATTTAATAAAAGAAATCTATGTGCAGATAGAGCCCTTTAAAAAACGCAGGGCGGGAAAACTATCCGGTGGAATGAAACAAAAATTAGCTTTGTGTTGTGCTTTAATTCATCGCCCAACAGTACTTTTTTTAGACGAGCCAACAACAGGTGTAGATACCGTTTCACGTAAAGAATTTTGGGAAATGTTAAAGCGCTTAAAACAACAAGGCATCACCATTTTAGTTTCTACCCCTTATATGGATGAAGCTACCTTGTGCGAACGCATTGCGCTAATTCAAGGGGGTAAAATCATGTCGATTGATACACCCGAAACAATTGTAAAGCAATACCCTAAAAATTTATTTGCCATTAAAGCCTCTCAAATGAGCAATTTACTTACTGATTTAAGAATTAATACGTTGATAGAAAGTTGTAATTCTTTCGGCGAATACCATCACATTACTTTTAAAAGCGAGGCTGAAAAAAATAATGCTGACTTGGTAGCATATTTAAATGGGAAGCAATATCAGGGAATTGACATCAAGCAAATAACACCAACAATTGAAGATTGTTTCATCAAATTAATGAATGCGTAACATGGGAGAAGTAGTTATAAAAACAGATAAACTAACAAAACGTTTTGGCGATTTTATTGCCACTAATGAAATAACGTTTGAAGTGTATGCAGGTGAAATTTTTGGTTTCTTAGGAGCAAATGGTGCAGGTAAAACCACCGCTATGCGTATGTTATGCGGGCTATCTATACCATCGTCAGGTTCAGCTACTATAGCAGGATTTGATGTATACAAACAAACCGAACAAATAAAAAAGAACATCGGTTATATGAGCCAAAAATTTTCGTTGTATGAAGATTTAACTATTATTGAAAACATTAAGTTTTTTGGCGGTATTTATGGCTTATCTGATAAACAAATAAATGAAAAAAGCGACAACTTGATTGAAACACTGGACTTAAAAAACGAAGCAAAAAAATTGGTTGGCTCGTTGCCTTTGGGCTGGAAACAAAAATTAGCCTTTTCGGTAGCCATATTACACGAACCAAAAATTGTGTTTTTAGATGAGCCAACAGGTGGTGTTGATCCTGTAACACGTCGCCAATTTTGGGATTTAATTTATGCCGCATCCGATAGAGGTATTACCATTTTTGTTACCACGCATTATATGGATGAAGCCGAATATTGCAACCGCATATCCATGATGGTAGATGGTTTAGTAAAAGCATTAGATACCCCAACTAACTTAAAGAAACAATTTAATGCAAGCTCAATGGACGAAGTGTTTTTTGAGCTGGCAAGAGGTGCCACACGTAAAGCAGATTAAAAATAATTAGTATGAAACAATTTATCTCATTTGTAAAAAAAGAATTTTATCACGTATTCCGCGATAGCAAAACCTTATTAATGTTGTTTGGTTTGCCAATTGTAATGATTACGTTGTTTGGTTTTGCCTTGACCAACGAAATAAAAAACTCTAAAATTGTAGTGTGCGATTACGCCAAAGACATGGCTTCGCAACGTATCATTAATCAATTAGAGGCCAGTACTAATTTTGAAATTGAAAAAGCACTGCTTAGTCATCACGAAATTGATGCAGCTTTTAAAAGTGGTAAAATAAAATTAGCCGTTGTGTTCCCCACAAATTTTAATAATGATTTAATGCACTTAAACAAAGCGCAAATTCAAATCATTGCCGATGCCTCCGACCCAAATACAGCAAGTACCTTGAGTAGTTATGTTACTTCTATTATCAACAACCATCAAATGGAATTAATGCAAAATAATTCAGTACCCTATCAAATTATACCCGAAACACGCATGCTTTATAACCCCGAATTAAAAGGCTCCACCAATTTTGTGCCGGGAGTAATGGCATTAGTATTAATGTTGGTATGTGTGTTAATGACTTCCGTTTCTATTGTACGTGAAAAGGAAAAAGGCACAATGGAAATTTTATTGGTATCGCCTTTCAATCCATTTTTAGTTATCATAGCAAAAGCATTGCCTTATTTTGTTTTATCATTATTAAACCTAACCATTATTTTAATAATGAGTGTTTACGCATTAGGCATGCCGTTTAACGGAAGTGTTCTTTTATTATTTGCCGAAAGTAGTTTATTTATTATTACAGCATTGGCAGTTGGTTTATTAATCTCTAACAGCACTGATTCGCAACAATCTGCCATGCTTCTCTCATTAATGGGTATGCTCATACCCATTATGATGTTTACAGGTTTTTTATTTCCATTAGAAAATATGCCAATGCCACTGCAAGTTATTGCCAATATTGTTCCTTCCAAATGGTTTTACATAATTGTAAAATCTATTATGATAAAAGGCTTAGGCTTTTCAGCCATTTGGAAAGAAACCTTGATTTTAGTTGGAATGACAACCTTTTTATTAATTATGAGTTTTAGGAAATTTAAAATACGCTTAGCATAACATACTATGAGAACATTAAAATTTTTACTCCAAAAAGAGTTCCGTCAAATATTTCGTAACAGGGCTTTGTTACCTATGATTTTTGCTACACCTATTATTCAACTTTTAATAATGCCATTAGCGGCAGATTTTGAAGTGAAGAATATAAACATCTCTATTGTCGATCACGACCATTCGGTGTACTCCCAAAAAATGATTACTAAAATTATTTCATCGGGCTATTTTAAATTGGCAGATTATGGTACATCATTTAATAGTGCATTTAAGCAAATAGAAAACGATAAATCAGATTTAGTTTTAGAAATTCCGCAAAATTTTGAAAAGAATTTAGTACGTGAGAGCAGCGAAAAATTATTTATTGCCGTAAATGCCATTAATGGAACTAAGGCATCATTAGGCGGTCAATATTTAAGCAGGATTATTGCCGACTTTAATGCCGATGTACGTTCAGATTGGATTGCCCCTCAACGCAATAATACAGCGCCAACCTTGCAAGTTGCAAGTTCTAATTGGTTTAACCCATTTTTAAATTACCCCTCATTTATGATACCCGGTATTTTAGTAACCTTGGTTACAATGGTGGGTGCTTATATGTGTGCATTAAATATTGTGAAAGAAAAAGAAGTGGGTACAATTGAACAAATTAATGTAACACCCATCAAAAAATATCATTTTATTTTGGGCAAGCTTATCCCATTTTGGATTATAGGTATATTTATTTTTACGGTTGGTTTATTCCTGGTCGCGCGTTTGGTGTATGGCATTGTTCCATTAGGAAGCATTCCGCTTTTATATGCTTTCCTTGCTATATTTCTTGTTTCAATTTTGGGTATTGGTTTATTAATTTCTACTTATTCCGAAACACAGCAGCAAGCCATGTCTTTAGCCTTTTTTTGTATGATGATTTTTATGTTAATGAGCGGGCTGTTTACTTCGGTAGATAGTATGCCCGGTTGGGCGCAGGTAATAGCCAAATGTAATCCGGTAACTTATTTTATTGATGTAATGCGAATGGTTGTATTAAAGGGAAGTGGCTTTAAAGATATTAAAACACATTTTTTAATTATGACAGGATTTGCAGTTTTATTTAATGGATGGGCGATTTTAAATTATAAAAAAACAAACTAAAATATATATACGATGATAAAGCTAATTGTAACACTTAACATTATTTTGAGTTTATTTTTAACTCAAAAAAGTTCAAACTCCTTAACCGAACCCAAAAAATTAAAAGGCTATTGGTATGCCGAAGATTTATCAAAATCTACCATTGCAATACTACCCGATAAAATTGGTTTGTGGAATGGTATAATAACCAAATCGGAAGACAAAGAAAAAATTGGTAAAATACGCATACAACAATTTAAATATAACATTACTGAAAAAAATTTGCGCAGATAAAAACAACATAAACAAAAGAGGAGCTGCCTTGTCAAAAGGACATAAAATTATCCATCGCTTTTCAGAAGATACTGATATTCACATCATGTCGTTTTGATGATTTTACCAACCCCTATTTTTGATGAAGGCACAGGCTATTGCCGTCTAAATCCTTCAACCAGGCAAATTTGCCCCATGGAGTCTTGTCAATTTTCCCAATTTTAATTCCTTTCACTTCCAGCTCTTTGATTTCTTTTTCAATGCTGTCTGTTTCACAAATGATACCTTGAAAGGCAGCAAGCGATATAGTGGTGTTGCAACCCGGCAATCCCATTTGTATCCACGTTTCACCATGTGGATCGGGAGCTTCTACCACCACCTTAAAACCCAGTTTTAAATAAAATTCTTTTGCTTTTTGCCTGTCCTTAACAGGAATCATAATAATTTCTACCGACTTCATCTTTAAGTTTTTTAGACTGTTAACAATTTCATTCCAAAGTTAGTGCGAGAACAACCTAACCCTACGGTCAAATGCGACAATTTTACCGGTTGATCGCGACTGTCTCGTTCTGGAAATAACTATGTCAATTTTCCGGTGTTATACCGTTGTCACTTTCGACACATCCACCCCCACCCCTTTGAGCGCGGCATAGGTGAGTTTATCCATGATGGCTTCGTCAAAACAAATGGTTTTAAGGGTTTTGTAATATCGGTTTGTAAGGGCAAAGGTTGGACGGAAAGAAACATTTTTGAGTGTGGCCCCCTTAAATGACGCCTGGTTCAGGGCGGCATTGTCAAACTTCACGCCAACAAACGTCTGCCCGTCAAAGGACACGCCACTCAGATCGGAAGACTTAAAGTCCACGCCGTTAAATGTGCAGTTTTCAAAGACCGTTTTGGTGAGGTCGGTCGCGGTAAGTTTCGCATCAACAAATTTTACTTCTTTAAATTTTGCGCCGCTTAGCTCCGATGCTTTGAATTCGGTACGGACAAGAATGGCCTTGTTAAAACTCGCGTTCGACAGGTCAAGAGCAGAGAAGGTGCAATCCGTTAGGTTGGTGCCATTAAAATTGGCTTCACGCACATCGCTGCCCATAAACGAACTGCCGGTTAAATCCGCTCCCGAAAAATCGGTACCATGCAAATCACTTCCGATAAACTTTCGTTTGGGTGCGTTTACCCCGGCAAAATCAGTTTCTGCCAATGCGCTCCCACTAAAATTCGTGAGCAATTGGCGCTCGTGAGAATCAGAAGGTTCCGTATTCCCCCTTGCGCGTGTTACCGTTTCGTCGTTCGTGTCTTTGACATTTTTAAACACCGATTCATTTTCGGCGGATGACGCGTTTTCTGAAAAATAGTTCAGGTCAACTCCCAGAATTTTTGCGAGTTTGTTAATGGTTACAATATCGGGAATGGATTCCCCACGTTCCCATTTTCCTACTGCCTGTGGGCTAATAAAAAGTTGTTCGGCCAATTGGGCTTGCGATAGGTTTGTTTTTTTTCTTGCTGCGGCAATTTTATCGCCAATGATGTTACTTTCCATACTGTTGTTTTTTGTTTTTATTTGACATCACAAAGTTAGGAGCGTGCCTTCCCGCTGTCAATAAAAGTAGCGTTCCTATTAGTTGTTATACGGCTACTTATCGTTGTTTTTTAACAACCAACAGTTGTATTGCCTGAAATTTAAAGAAGATGTCCGTTTTTGTCCGGAAATCATGTCAAAACTGTCTCCAGACGGTTCTACTTTTAAAATTAATTTCAAAGCAGAGAATACAAGGTATAAAACACCAAAAGCGATACACAAGTTGTATCGCTCTTTTTGGTGTTGACACCGGTGGGTTTTGCTGAACATCCCAATAGTAAAGCAATCCGTTAACACGAGACCTGTCTGCACCGGTCAGATCGGACAATCAAATTTAAGCTTAGAAGAACCAGACAGGTGTTATTGATCTGTTAATGCCTTGTTAATATGATGGGGCGATTCCATGTTCGTATGCATCCGCATTTAAAGCCTGTGGAAAAAAGGGACGATCCTATTTCTAAACGTTGAGTGACGCATCTAAATCACAGATTTGCGTAACATCCATTCGAGAAAATAGTCGGGTCATCATTATTTTTAAAACCTGATTACAAGCCAGTTAGGCCAATTATTTAAAAATAATTTGGTCAACTTAACACTGTTAACTAATTTTACTCCCGAAAATTGAACCATGGGAATCACCGAAAGAAAAGAAAAACAAAAAGTGGAATTGAAGCAACAGATACTGGAGGCTTCGGTCAAACTATTTTCTGAACACGGCTATGAAGGAGTTTCGATGCGAAAGATTGCTGAAATTGTGCAATACAGTCCCACTACGGTTTATCTGTACTTTAAAGACAAAAACGAAATTCTGTTTGAGCTGCACGAACTCGGGTTTAAGAAGATGGAGGCATTCAATCAAGACCTTTTTGATATCAAAAATCCACTATTACGGTTACATAAACTCGGAGAAAATTATTTGAGATTTGGTCTGGAAAACCCGGAGTACTACGATTTGATGTTTATCCTGCAGGCCCCCATGAATTTTATTAATAAAACCAATTGTTGCTGGAATGGAGGCGATAAAGCGCTGGATGTATTAAAATCCATTTTACAGGAGTGCATGGAGAAAAAGTTGATCAAACCCGGGGATGTGAACGTAATGGCTATGGCTGTCTGGAGCATGGTGCACGGACTCGTTTCCCTTTCTATCAGAAACCGCTTTGAGGAATTAATTGAAACGGAGCACATTATCCCCACCATGAATAAATCACTGAATTGGTTAATAAACACCATGGATTGCTCGAGTTAAAAAAATTTGCCCAATAACTTAACACTGTTAACAATGATAACACTATTAATAATGAAGTCTGAATTTAGAAAAAGCCTGTTACTACTGGGAATAACGGGCACTCTTACGGCTCAAACCTCCCTCGACAACTATGTTGAAACCGGAATAAAAAACAATCTGGTACTCCAACAGAAAACGATTGGCCTTGAAAAAGCCTTCTATTCGCTGAAAGCAGCCAATAGTTTATTTTTTCCCAGTATCAATTTCAAAGCCGATTACCAGTCGGGCGAAGGTGGCAGGCAAATAGCCATTCCGTTGGGAGATATGTTGAACCCGGTTTACAGCACACTCAACCAATTAACAGCCAGTGGCGCATTCCCTCAAATCGATAACGTGTCCACCACATTCTTCCCGCAAAACTTTTATGACGTTAAAGTAAGAACCTCCCTACCCATTATCAACAGCGATCTGATCTACAACAAGAGCATTCAAAAACAACAAGTTGTGTTGCAACAGTACGAGGTAGAGATTTACAAAAACGAACTGACCAAAAACATTAAAGTCGCTTATTTTAATTATTTAAGTGCCGCAAAATCTATTAACATATACGAAAGCGCACTCACCCTGGCAAAGGAAGGCAAACGCATCAACGAGAGTTTGGTAGCAAACGGAAAATCAGTGAAAGCCTACGTATTAAGATCGGAAAGTGAAATCCAAAGCCTGCAGGCCCGAAAATCATCGGCAGAACAACAGGTAAAAAACGCAAAGATGTACTTTAACTTCTTAATTAACGCAGATGGCAACCAAACGATTGATACAACCGGGACTTCTTCGTTCGACCAACCAAACCCCGAACCGTATTTAACCAGCGAAGTCTCCGTTTCAAACAGAACCGAATTAAAAGCATTGGAACAATCCGCTAGCATTTATCAAACGGCTTTAAAAATGGACAAATCCTACTGGTTACCAAAGTTAAGTGGTTTTTTAGATCTGGGTTCGCAGGCCAGTAATTGGGAATACAACAATAAATCAAGGTATTACTTTGTAGGTCTGTCGCTCGACATTCCTTTGTTTGCGGGGGGCAAGAACCGTTACAAAATAAGACAATCCGAATTAAACACAAAAAATCAAGTGTTAAACACCACCTACGTCAATCGACAACTTCAGCTTTCTGCAGAAATGGCCAAAAACGATTTGAAAACCTCTTATCAAAATTATGTAGCCAGTACGAAGCAATTAGATGCTGCCGCTTCCTACAATAAACTAATTGAAAAAGGTTACAAGGAAGGTTTGAATTCGTTTATTGAGACCATTGATGCGAGGAATCAGTTAACGGTTTCCTCCCTGCAAGTGGTCATTAATAAATACCAACTAATGGCGGCCATCGTCAACTACGAAAGAGAAATAAATAAGTAAACCATAGCACAACATTAATCCATCTATCATGAAAATTAAATCAATCATCATCGGCCTGAGCCTAATCACAACGTTTTTATTGAGTGGCTGCGGAAAAAAAGAAGAAGAGAAAACAACGGTACCTAAATTAACGGAAGAAATTCCGGTTAAAGTGATGGACCTGACTAAAACAGACGTGGCAGGAACTATTCATTCATCTGGTCAGTTTACGACAGACGACGAAACCCTGTTATCATTTAAAACCGGGGGCGTAATCAATAAAATATATGTAAAGGAAGGTGATCTGGTAAAAAAAGGAGAGGTGCTGGCAACCCTTGATTTAACAGAAATATCGGCACAAGTAAATCAGGCACAAATTGGCCTGGACAAAGCGAACCGGGATTACAAACGGGTAGAAAATTTATTCAAAGACAGCGTGGCGACTCTGGAGCAACTTCAAAACACAAAATCCGGATTGGAAATAGCCCAACAACAATTGGCGGGTGCCAAATTTAATCTGTCCTACTCTGAGATCAGGGCTACACACGATGGCGTGGTTTTAAAAAAGATCGCACAGGAGGGACAAATTGTTGGCTCCGGGATGCCAGTCATACAGACCAGCGGAAAAGGCCAGTGCGATTGGATTCTGCGAGTTGCCCTGAGCGATAAAGAATGGGCCCTCACCACCTTGAATGATAAAGCCAGGGTGGAAATTGAAGCGCTCGGGTTAAAAACGATCGATGGTTATGTTTATTCCAAATCGGAAAACGCCGACCCCATGACAGGATCCTTTAGCATAGACATTAAACTAAATAACGCCAGGTCATTAAACGTTGCTTCCGGTATGTTTGGGAAAGCAGAAATTACTACCAAACAAAAAAATAATGTCTGGAAAATTCCTTACGAAGCCATTCTGGATGGTAATGCCAATGAGGGTTTTGTGTTTGTGAGCAACGACGAAAAAACCGCCATCAAAACCCCCGTTACCCTGGGAACCATTGATAAAAACAGTGTACTGGTTACCGAGGGACTATCGGGTTTCAAATCGTTGATCGTATCTGGTAGCGCCTACCTGACCGATAAGTCCACCATTAAAATTGTAAAATAATACGGCTCCGTTATAAAAAAATTAAACCATGAAACTATCAGAATATTCGGTAAAAAATTATCAGTTCACACTGGTTATTTTTGTGATGGCCATCGTTTTGGGCGTTACCACACTCTTTAACATGCCCCGGTCTGAGGACCCTGAAATTAAGGCCCCACAGTTTCCAATCATTGTTATTTATCCGGGCACCTCCCCACAGGACATGGAAGACCTGGTAGTAGATCCTATTGAAAAAAGGGTTTCGGAACTCGAAGACATTAAACGCATAAAAACAACCATTAACGACGGTGTAGCTGTTATTAATGTAGAATACAAATACGAAAGTGATGTCACGGAAAAATACCAGGAAATTGTTCGCGAAGTAAACGGTATGCGGGGGGAATTGCCACCGGATATTTTAAGTATCGACATAAAGAAGATCTCGCCAACGGATGTTAACATCCTGCAACTGGCACTTGTTTCTGAAAATGCGCACAGAGAACAATTAAAAAAATACGCCGAAAATCTGCAAGACGAATTAGAGAAAATAAAACCACTACAAAAAGTGGAAATAAACGGCTTACCCAACCAGGTGGTGAGGGTAGATTTGAAACTCGACAAATTATCGCAAATGCACATTCCAGTTAATGCCATCATTGGCAGCATGCAAAGCGAAATTGCCAACATACCGGGGGGTAGCGTTGTTGCCGGGAACAAATCATTTAATATCAAAACAAGCGGTAATTACAAATCCATTAACGAAATTGAAAACACCATCGTTTACAGTGTGGGCGGAAAAAATGTCCGGTTAAAAGATGTCGCCTCAGTGCATTTTGATTATGAAGAAACAAAACACATTACCCGCTTAAACGGACACCGCTGTGTTTTGATAAACGCCGCGCAAAAACCTGGTTTTAATATTTCACAAACGCAAAAACTTTACCTGCCGGTAATAGCCGATTTCAAAAAAACACTTCCACAAAACATTGAACTATCCGATAATTTTGACCAGGCTGAAAATGTAAACAGCCGTTTAGGCGGATTAGGCATGGATTTCGTGATTGCCATTCTGTTGGTGGCTATTACGCTGCTGCCCTTAGGCGGACGCGCGGCCCTGGTGGTAATGATTTCGATCCCCTTGTCCCTGGCAATTGGCCTGGTGATGTTAAACGCACTTGGTTACAACATGAACCAACTCAGCATTGTGGGACTTGTGGTTGCTCTGGGATTATTGGTAGACGACAGTATCGTGGTGGTCGAAAATATTGAGCGATGGCTCCGCGAGGGATTTTCGAGAAAAGAGGCCACGCTGAAGGCAACCAAACAAATAGGTTTAGCAGTTGTTGGTTGCACGGCAACTCTAATTATCGCGTTTATGCCGTTGGTATTTTTGCCAGAAGGCGCAGGAGATTTTATAAGGAGTTTACCGATGGCGGTCATCTGCAGTGTATTTGCCTCCATGCTGGTTTCACTTACCATCATTCCCTTCCTGTCGAGCCGGATTCTAAAACAACACGAGGGGCAAACATCCGGAAATTTATTTCTGCGGGCTTTGCAAACAGCCATCCATAAATTATATGGTCCTTTTCTTGATCGGGGTTTAAAACACCCAATTATCACCATCGTTGTGGCCATCATCATCTTTGTTGGGTCCTTGCAGTTAATGCCGGTAATCGGATTCAGTTTATTTCCCGCTTCCGAAAAACCTCAATTTCTCGTTAACATCATCACCCCGCTGCAAACCAATATTTACAAAACAGATAGCGTTACGCGGTACGTGGAAAAGGAATTAGCGAAACACCCGGAAATAAAATTTTATACTACCAACGTGGGCAAGGGAAATCCAAGGATTTATTACAACGTGATTCCGGAAAACGAAAGAAGTGACTTCGCGCAAATCTTCGTTCAATTAGATCAACACACCAATCCTAATAAAAAATTAGAACTGATTGAAAAACTAAGAAGCATTTTTGTGAGTAACCCCGATGCTAAAATTGAGGTGAAAAACTTTGAGCAGGGGCCGCCAGTGGTAGCACCGGTGGAAGTGAGACTGGAAGGGGAAAACTTGGACTCGTTACGCCGCATTGCCCAGCGGGTTGAAGCACTTTTGCAGAAAACAGAAGGTACCATGTACGTGAACAATCCCGTGGTAAACCTCAAGAGCGATATTAAACTGGATATTGACAAAGAAAAAGCGAATAGTCTTGGAGTGCCTATCGTAAATATCGATCGTATGGTGCGACTGGCCGTTGCCGGACTAAAACTCGGCAACTTTTCGGACGCTAACAGCAATGATTACGATATACTTTTAACGGCCCCAAAAAATGAGAGAGCCACATTGGACATTTTTAACAACCTGTTTATCAACAACAATCAGGGTGTCGCTATTCCCCTGTCGCAACTGGCCACTTTAAAATTAGAATCATCGCCGGTAAAAATAGATCACTATAACAAAATGCGGGTAGTGTCGGTGAGTGCCTTTGTAAAAAAGGGTTACCTGGCCGATAATGTGATCAACGATGTGATCAAACAAATGACTGCTCAAAAACTTGGAGACGGTTATACCTTTAAAATGGGAGGGGAATTTGAATCCCGTGAAGAATCCTTCGGTGGTTTTGGAACAGTCATCATCATCACCGTTTTTCTTTTCGTCGCTATTTTGATTCTGGAATTTAAAACCTTTAAAAGCACACTGATCGTATTGTCCGTTATTCCACTCGGAATGGTTGGAGCATTAATTGCTCTGTGGATGACCGGGAACTCTCTTTCATTTGTAGCCATTATAGGTTTAATAGCGCTTGCTGGTATCGAAGTTAAAAACTCAATCCTTCTGGTTGACTTTACCAACCAATTGCGAAGGGAAGGCAGCTCGTTAGAGGATGCTATCAGGGAAGCGGGTGAAATTCGCTTCCTGCCAATCATTCTAACATCACTAACGGCTATTGGTGGCCTGCTCCCCATTGCCATTTCCACCAATCCCCTGATTGCGCCATTAGCTATCGTGTTAATCGGAGGACTCATCAGCTCTACGCTCCTATCGCGAATTGTTACACCCGTTATTTACAAACTACTACCTCCAAAAATTGAAGAGTAATGGTGACTCTGGAGTCCTATATTGAACATCTGTTTTTTGAACGGGGAATTATCCTGAATGAAACAACAATGGAGATGTTGATTGAAAAAGAACTTGGTGTTAACCTCAGGAAACTATCGGGTATGATGTTAGCGGTTTCCAGGAAATTTAAAATAACAGTCATTTTCGGATGGCATCTGGAAATAAAAACAGTGAGGGACTTTGTTGATTATTGTATAAACCATCAACTAACTACAGACGCTTACCAATCTATTCCGGATTCAGTAGGCGTGAAAACTCGTTAAATGCACATTTGGCTTGTCTTCCATCAAATAGCTATATGACATACGAATGGTGAAATCAAAACAAATCTTTAAAATTCAGATTTGCAGGTTTTTGACATTATTTGTCAGACAGGTTATGCCAACCTGAAACCGTTCTATAAAGTATTTCAAAAATTGGCGGGTCTTTGATCTCTATGGTTCAGGGCTAAACCCGGAATAGACTCAATCATTCCGTTTTGTGATAGCACCAGCCTACTCCTCTATAAAAGCAAACTGCTCATAATCAAGATGATAATCTTTTTTAAGACCATTTGTTTTGTTTTAAAATTAATTAATCGTAATTTTACGATAATATTAGCGCCGACATCAAAAAAAAGTGAAACAAAATAGAAAAAAATGGGAACTACAAAAACGGAAGAGTTTACGATAAAAGATAATAAAATTGCTAAATATGCGAAAGCATTGGCTCATCCGGCTCGCGTTGCTATTCTGCAATTACTGATTAAGAAACAAGCCTGTATTTGTGGCGATATTGTTGAGGAATTACCACTCTCACAAAGTACCGTTTCGCAACACCTAAAAGAACTCAAGGAGGCCGGGCTTATTAAAGGGGACATTGACGGCGCGAAAATTTGTTATTGTATTGATGAAAAAGAATGGGATATAGCCAGGAGTTATTTGGAGACTCTTTTTGGATCTTACATCAATAAATCTAAATGTTGTTAATGCGTATTACCTAACTAAAAGGAATCTTTTCCCCTGTAAGAAACCAAATGGGATAAAATTTTAACAGAAGACAGAAATAAACTGAAAAAAATTTAATTAAACCCATCGTTATTTAACGATTAAAAATCAAAAAACACGTCATGAAACTATCACAATTAAAACAACACCTCAACGGTGTTCAGGAAGTAAACTTCGAATTGCCAAATGGCACCCTTGTACCGCAACATTTTCATGTAACTGAAGTGGGTCAGATCCACAAACATTTTATTGATTGCGGAGGTACTGTTCGTCAGGAAAAAACCGTCAACTTTCAGCTCTGGGAAGCCGGGGATTTTGATCACCGGTTAGCGCCAAAAAAGTTAAACGACATTATTGCCCTTTCAGAAAAGGTTTTAGGGATAGAAGATGGTGAAATAGAAGTAGAATACCAGAGCGGTACCATTGGTAAGTACGGACTGGATTTCAATGGATCTAATTTTTTGCTCACCAACAAACAAACCGCCTGCTTAGCCAGCGATCAATGCGGCATTCCTGAAAAGAAAAAAGTAATGTTGGCCGAACTTGGAGAACAAAAACAAGCGTGCTGCACTCCAGGTGGGGGCTGCTGTTAGAAATTATATAAATACAATTTATAATGTACGCAGCCATCGAATCTTATTGCAAAACACTAACAGGGGAGTTTCTCACCATTTCCAAAGAAAGAAAGGAAGTTTTAAAGAAAATTTCTGAATACGTGAGTAAAAAACATGAAAACAATTTACCAGTTAACCTGATTTATATTTGCACACACAACTCACGCAGAAGTCATTTTGGGCAGATTTGGGCCGAGGTAGCAAGTAAGTATTTCCATCTCGGCAAAATAAGCACATTTTCCGGCGGTACTGAAGCTACAGCCTTCAACACACATGCTATCAACGCTCTAAAACGAGTTGGTTTTACGGTTTCTGTTATCAACCGGCCTGAAAACCCGGTTTATCTTGTGGTTTATGATGATCAGCAAAAACCCGTTGAATGTTTTTCGAAAGTGTATGACGATCCGGTAAATCCAAAAAAAGATTTCGCCGCTATTATGACCTGCGGTGAAGCTGAAGAAAATTGTCCATTTATACCCGGGGTCGATCTCAGAATTGCTACCACGTATGAGGATCCAAAAGTATATGACCACACCCCGCAACGGGATTCAATATACGATGAACGTTGCCGACAAATCGCCTTAGAAACGTTATACGTTTTTTCACTCATAAAATAAACTTGAATATGACCGCTAGTAACTGTGCGCCTGCAGCCGAAAGAAAAAAACTGAGCTTTTTGGATCGTTATTTAACTCTGTGGATTTTCCTGGCAATGGCGCTTGGTATTTCCGTCAGTAATTTGTTCCCCTCCTCCGCTACTTTTATTAATTCGTTTTCCACCGGTACAACAAATATCCCTCTGGCCATAGGATTAATTTTGATGATGTACCCTCCACTCGCAAAAGTGCGTTACGAAAAAATGGGTCGCGTATTTCGTAACACAAAAGTATTGGGAGCTTCTCTTTTTCTCAATTGGATAGTGGGTCCTGTACTCATGTTTTTGCTGGCCATTCTTTTTTTACACAATTACCCCGAATACATGGTCGGTCTAATATTAATAGGATTGGCGCGTTGCATCGCGATGGTGGTAGTCTGGAACGAACTCGCAGAAGGCGACAGAGAATATGCAGCCGGATTAATTGCGCTTAACAGCATTTTTCAAGTGGTACTTTATAGTGTTTACGCGTATGTGTTTATCACAGTACTGCCTCCTTTACTCGGTATAAAGGGTTTGGAAGTAAATATTACAATCGGGGAAATTGCTAAAAGTGTTGGTATTTATCTGGGCTTGCCTTTCGCTGCCGGATTTATTTCGCGGTGGGTATTAATTAAATTTAAAGGACGTGACTGGTTTGAAACAACCTTTGTACCTCGTATTTCACCGATAACACTGGTTGCACTGCTATTTACGATTATTGTCATGTTTAGTTTAAAAGGAGAATTAATCGTACAAATCCCCCTTGATGTCCTAAGAATTGCAGTTCCATTAGTTATCTATTTCGCCATCATGTTCTTTGTGAGTTTTATCATTGGAAAAAAAATGGGGGCCGACTATTCGAAAAGCACCTCCATTGCATTTACCGCCGCTGGAAATAATTTTGAGCTGGCAATAGCCGTCGCTATTGGTGTATTTGGAATTAACAGCGGACAGGCATTTGTGGGTGTTATAGGGCCGCTGGTAGAAGTTCCAGCCCTGATCCTTCTGGTAAATGCGGCGTTTTGGATCAGAGACAGGTATTACAAACCGATTATTTAAAATACCCCAAAACTCATTTCGTACCCCTCTTACAGCCATTACAAAAAACTAACGACTCATGAAATCAAAAAAATCAATTTTAACAAGCGTTACAGGGGGCATTACCTCGGCAGCCCCGATTTTATTATCTTGTTGTAAAAGCGGTGCCTGCATTGGAGTTTGTGCCAGCCCGATTGCGTCCATATTCGGAATATCTACCGCATCCATTGCGGGGTCGCCAATAATAAACGCGCTGGAACCATTATTGATCGCCATCAGCGCCGTATCTTTTACCATTTCGTATTACTCTTTATACGTGATTCCAAAATTAAATTGTAATACTTCGGGTAATTGCGGTTGCGAAACAAGTGGCGCTGAAAAAAGAAGAATAACGATAAATAAGGCGGTGTTCTGGACTGGCTTAATTTTGAGTATGGTTTTTTTAACTTATTTCGAATACTCAAAATATCAGCAAGCGAAAAACACAACACCAGAATGTTCTATTTCAGCAGATGCTTCTGAAACATGTTGTGCGCCAAGCGATTCCAGTACTGGTGCTATTATGGAAGCACAACGTGTACCCGAATGTGATTCTGCGTCGGCTTGCTGCGAGGAAAAAACAACAACGACTGAATAGCCCTTACGGAATAATAAACGGTTATACTTATTTTATCTTAACAACCCTTGCACGCAGAACATTGTTACCAGAATAAGCGTGCACAAAATAAACGCCTTCACAGAGAAAACTCAAATCCGCTTCGTTTTCTGTTTCCAGCACAACACTTCTGATAAACAGTCCGGTAATACTAAATAGTTCGATTCGCTGAATCGATTTTTCGAGCCCAAAAAACAATTTGTCCTTTACGGGATTTGGAAAGATCGTTAAACCACTAATTAACTTATTTTGTTGGATTCCTGTACTGATACCTGAAACCGTAAATGTAGTGGATGACGAGTTAGTACTTACCGGAACACAAGCTGTGCTGGTTGACGATTCAGTCGCTGTAAAATTAACCGTGTACGCCCCTGGCTGCAACGTGCCAATGAGGAATGTATCCACATAGGTTTTTAATGCAGTGAGCATACTGTTAGAGTAGCAGCCCTGTACATTAATGCTATTGGATGCCTGGTTTACCGAAAATGAACTGCTTACTTTAACACCCATTGTACTGGTTGTTGCTCTTGTTATAACGGTAACAGGAGTTGTAGCTGAAGGCGACTGAGGAAGAACCGTTGGCGTATCAACAGATGGAGACCACTGCCCCATTAAAAAATTTCCAATTACGCAAAATAAAAAAAGTATCGTTTGTTTTTTCATAGTTAAAGTTTACGAGATTGTTGTTTGATGCACAAATCCCATACCACTTTTTGTTAAAATGATGGAACCTGACTTAACCCTAAGTAGGTGCCTTAAATCTGTTATTCTATTGAGAGTTTGAAACGAAAAAACATTTCACAGACTTCCGGGCAAAAAAAAAGCCCTTTAAAAAAAGGGCTTGAAATGCATTAATAAAAAACTATTTAACGGATAATTTCTTTTTCTTGTCACCACCATCGCGGTCATCATCTCCCGAACCAATAATATCGGTACTTCCTTCGTCATCACCCGATTCAAAATCTCCGGTTGAATTAACTGTTCTACTGCCAACGTTATTCTGGCTGTTATCATCAGATTCTTTCGAAGATTTATCTTCATGTTGACAGGAAGGCTTTATATCCGACTTCTGGCATCCAACAAAACCGAATGCTGGAATTAAAAGAATGAGTATTATTCTTAAGATTTTCATGTGAGTGCGTATTGAATTTAGGAATAAAGATAGAGATTAAGTTGTTCAAAACCAAAATTTTAACATTTTTAGCGAATAATTAATTCTACTCTGGTTCCCAACACCCGATTTTCACCATCTTTCACCTCAAATGGACCGTTGATGGAAATATGAATATTATTGGTGGCTCCCAATAATTGGATCCTTTGAGTGGTTATCGATGTACCGCGGGAAACATGTGGACTGTTTTTAGACTTTCTGGCTTTACTTTCTTCAATTCCGATACCATTGTCCTGAATGCTAAAAACAATGTGCTGTTCACTGTTAAGTTCTACACGAATATCAATCTGCCCGTTTTTGTCGGAAGGTAAAATGCCATGAAGAATCGAGTTTTCTACATAAGGTTGAAGTAACATCGGAGGAATTTCAATGGATTCAGTATCGATCTCATCCGAGATAGTGATGTTATAATTAAACTTGTCTTCAAAACGCATGAGTTCTATTTGCAGATAAAGGTCCAAACGACTTATTTCTTCTGAAACTGGAACCAGGTTACTCATCGAACTGTCGAGGTTCATCCTGATCAACTTGGCAAAACGCGACAGGTATTTATGCGCCGACAACTTATCCTCTTTATTCATGTAGTACTGAATGGAGTTTAGCGCATTAAATATAAAATGCCTGTTCATGCTTGAGTTTAAACTTTGATGCTCAAGCAACATGAGCCGGGATTTATACTCCAGCTGCTGGGTTTGATGTTTTTTTCTAAGTTCATTCACACGCCACCTGAAAATGCCCCAAAGAATTAATAGGGCCACAAAAACACCTAATAAAATGAACCACCATCGGGTCCAGAATGGAGGAAGTATCTCGAAACTAAAAACCGCTGGAACTTTATTCCATGTTCCCATCACGTCGCCGGCAATCACTTTAAAGGTGTATTTGCCACTTGGCAGGTTTGAATAAGTGGCAAAAGTTGCGTCAGTGGCAGAAGACCAATTGTCGTCAAAACCTTCCAGCATATATTTGTATCTTACAGAAGAAGGATTACTGAGCTTAATTCCGATGTAATCAAAAGTAAAATGAGTCATCTGGTAGGCCACTTTCAGATTTTGTGGCAAAAGTGTAGCCGGATCGATCTCTTTTGCAACCCGGGTCCAATTGGTATCTTTTAAAAATAAACGTACACCGGAAATGTGTGTGATCGGTTCAAAATCATTGGAATGAAAATCCCTAATACTGGGATCGTATTTAATTAACCCTTCGGTTGTGCCCATCCAGATATTGCCTAGGTGATCTTTAAAGGCGGCATTTTGATTACATTCCATTCCCGGGAGCCCATCAAAAATAGTGTAATGCCGAAACCTCGTTTTTTTCGTTAATATGTATTCGCGCGCGTCGAGGGCGTAAACGCCGCTGTTAGTGCCAATCCATAAGGTTTCCTTGTCGTCAAGTACCAAAAAATAAATGCTATTAGAGTTAAAAGCATCATCAATCAGTATTTTCGAAAATGTTTTTCCATCATAATAGTTTATTCCGGCTTTTGATCCTATCCATAGGTGATTATCCTTATCCACCACCAGTGAAAATAAATTATTATTACACAATCCATCGGCAGTAGTGTATTTTTTAAATTGATTGTTTTCGCGTTTGTACAATCCATTTTTAGTGGCAAACCATAACCGTTTCGTTTGGTCTTCAACAATGCTCGTAACATCCTTCCCCACGTTGTCCTCCCCATTGATGTAGTTTTTAAAATGTGTTCCATCGAATTCAGAAATCCCCCGTGTGGTTCCAAACCATAAATTGCCTTTAAAATCCTGACAAACCGAAAAAACAATTCTTGCATCCAGACCATCTTCTAATCCATAATTTCTAAATGCCTTCCCGTCAAAACGACTTACTCCATCTGAGGTGCAAAACCATAAATTATTATCTCTGTCCTTTAAACTTGCCCAAATAGTATTGTTGTTTAAGCCATTTTCGGCGGTGTATACAACAGGTCTGGTTCCTTCTTTTTTGGTGATGCCTTTACCAAATGTCGAAAACCACAAGTTCTTTTCATGATCCTCCAGAATGGACAAAACAATGTTACTGCTGAGGCTGTCATTTGTAGTCATGTAAGTAAATGTTTCGCCCAAAAACTTACAAAGGCCTTTTCCATCCGAGCCAATCCAAATATTTCGCTCTTTGTCTTCAAACACCACGTTGGTATTATCCATCGGTAAACCTTCCGCTTCTGTAAACCGCATAAATGTTTTTCCGTCAAATTTCGAAAGTCCGAATTTGGAAGCGAACCAAATACTACCATCCGAATCTTCGATGGCTGAACGGATCCAATTATTTATCAACCCGCTGCTTTCGTTGTAGTTTCTAAACACCCGGCCATCATAGTGGTAAACTCCTTCGCCAAATGTACTGAACCACAATTTTTTATGTTTATCCATAAAAATATGACTCACATTTTGGGGCTGGGCAATCTGAGTGTCGATTTTTTTAAAAACACCTGCGGTATAAAAACAAACTCCCCCCTTGGTGCCAAACCACAAGGTTCCTTTATCATCAACACAAGCCGCCCTTACATAATTATTAACAAGACCCTGATCCTCGGTATAATACTCAAATGTGGTACCGTTAAATTTACAAACGCCGGCTCCGTCCGTAGCTAACCACAAATTTCCACTGGCATCCTGTGCTATCGCATGCACAATATTTTCTGACATGTCTTCCTTAAACAGGAACGACTTAAAGTTTTTACCGTCAAAATAATTAAGTCCTCCCATTGTTCCAATCCAAAGTCCCATGGACTTGTCGGTCAGTAGCGAGTAAATCTGATTATCAATAAGTCCGTGCTGAATTGAATAATTAACGAATTTTTTGCCATCATACTTTGACAAACCGGCAAGCGTACCAAGCCACAAATAGCCATTTTTATCCTGGGCAATTGAACGAATCTGGGATTGTGCCAGACCTGATTCGGTAGAGTAATTGATAAAATTGTACTGTTGAGCCCGGAGATGATGTTCGGGTAAAAGGCATAACAACAAAAATATAAGGTGTAGTCGTATTAATTGGGTAGTCATAAGTTCTTGTTACTAAATTTAGTAATTATCTTTTAAACGAGTTGTATTTTTTGGCGTCTGCGGATGTGAAAATACACCCGAAACACAAAATAATCTATCCCGTGAACAAGATGTAACCGACACTGTATAAAATGTCGTTGCGCGTGTATGAAAGATTTAGTTTTTTTTGTCCCGCTTAAAAAGATCTAAAAAACGGGGCACCCGTAGGCGGGAAATTGGCAGTTTAACATCATTTTTCATGATTACAAAATGACCGTCATCGTTCAGAAACTCTTTTACTTGCAACACATTTACGATGTGCGATTTATGAATTCTAAAAAAATGTTTTTGATCAAGTATATCTTCATATACCCCTAAAGGTTTAGTATCAACGTATTTCTCTCCGTTGTTAAAAATAATGGATGTATAATTACCTTCCCCCTCCAGGTACAAAAAATCATTGGGATCCACTATTTTAAACCCCTTGGCATGATGAATGGTAATACGGGGGATTCCGCCCGGTGGGAACATGGACCGTGAAAGATTCTCCAATGACGTGATATAATTGGTCAACTGATCTTTGTTTTCGGTAAACAATTGATGTGTGCTGATTAATTTTTTTACAGCAATCCTTAGTTCATCCACATCTACAGGTTTCATCATGTAATGGATCGCATTGGCGTTTAGGGCCCTGATAGCATGGTCAGAAAAAGCGGTGACAAACACCACTTGGAATTTTTTTCCCGGGATAGATTCTAAAAAATCAAATCCTTCGGTACCAGAGGGCATGCAGATATCCAAAAAAATAACCTGAGGCGCCAGACTTTCAACACATTCCCTCGCATTTTCGACAGTGCCGGCCATACCCACCACCTCTATTTCAGGACAATAGTTTTGCAACAGGTACTTTAAATTTTCCCTGGCATGGATCTCGTCATCCACTATTAAAGACCTAAGCTTCATGTATGTAAAGATGTAACTTTTTCTTTAAGAAAAAAAAGCGGGCTGATTTTATTTTAACCTGTCGCTGGAGGTTCATGGTCGAATTAAAAGGGACGGTTTTTGCGATATGCGCATTTTCGGCTATTCGTTTTTAACCTCTACTTTTTACAAGCGCGTCGATTTAATACGAATTTTCGAAAATAAAAAACTTCAAACTGCCATAGGGTTGTCAGCGGTTTTTTTAATTTTACCGCGTATAGCTAAAAATAATGAAGACACATACCACGAATTACGAAAACACATTCATTGCCATTGCCGATGATTGCCCGGTAAAAGAAGGCGAAATTCCACCACAAAAAGGTGACAGTCTCACCGCTGCAAACATTCAATTTGAAATGGTACTAAAAAATCCATACAAATACACCTCCGACGATGTTTTGTTTCAGGTATATGCTGAGAAGAACCGAATCCCTAAAAGCGAAATGCGCAAGGCCCGAGAGGAATTTTTCTCAAAAGGGCAACCTTGTTTCCGGGCATCGCCGTTAACCAAACGTTATGGATGGGGCGTACATAATGACAAATCGGGCAAAATTGCCATTTACGCAAGCGGTACTTCCGAATATGATAAATTCCTGAAAGACAAATCTCTTAGTGTGGTAAAAGCCATGAAATCAAAAAGGTAGTTGTTAAAAATCAAACATAGCCGACCCGATTTTTTTTCGCGGGACTTTTAAACCGAACTGGTATTGGCATTTTCTTTTTTAAAAGAGGTTTTAACGCTTAAGGATTTTTCTTTAATTTTAAGCCATAAAATGATTCAACGGAGCTTTTCTTACCTTTTTATTATGATCGCACTGTTTTCCTGCAAAAAAGAAAACAGGTTGGATTGTTTTAAATCCAATGGACCGGAGATTACCGAAACCCGCAACATTGGTCCGTTTAAGATTATTAACCTCAGCAGTAAAATAGACCTTACTATTTATCAGGGCTCGGAATATAAAGTAGAAGTTACGGCCGGCAAACACATCATTAAGAACATCACTACTGAGGTTTCGGGCGATACCCTTAAAATAGACAATGAAAACAAATGTAACTTCGTACGAGGTTACAAAAAAACGATAAGCATTTCGGTGACGCTGCCCTACCTGAAATACTTAGTAAACAACGGGGTTGGGACGATTTACTTTTCGGAAAAATTTTCGCAGGATACGTTGTTGTTAAGGGCTGAAAGTTCCGGCGACATTCATCTAAAAGGTTCCTTTAACCAAATAAAGGCGAGCTCGCATGGCAATGGCGACTTATATATGAGTGGCGCTGCTAATACATTGTATGTGTATGTAAATGGCACAAATTATTTATACGCGAATGGACTTTATGTGAAAAAATACGCCTTTATTGAAACACTAACACTGGGCGACTGTTTTCTCAATGCCACTGAGCTTCAGACATTCGAATACAATATTCACAAAAGCGGCAGAATATTCTATAAAGGAGATCCGGCTACGATCAATAACTTCAGCGAAGATGTCACTAAGTACAAAGCCATTAAATCGGAGTGATCACTTCTGTTTTTTTTAGCGTTTCAAGTACCAGTTAAAAAACGGGATCAATTTTTGACAAAGGAGCTTGCAGAATAATATTCCCGAATTTCGATCGATTTAAGGTGAACAGTCATCCATCTCGCACATAAGTGCCTTTGGGTGTGACATTTAATTAAAAAATAATTAATCCGCTTAAAGCTTTTTAACTCAAAAAACCAGATATTCACCCATGCAAAGAATGCGGGACAATAATTTGAAAATACGTACCATGAAGCTTGTGCTTATTGTTGGCGCTATGGTGATGTGTTTAAAATTTCTGGCCTACTACTTGACCCATTCTGACGCGATCTTAACAGATGCGGTAGAATCCATTGTAAATGTTTTAGCGGGATCCTTTGCATTATATAGTTTGTACTACGCGGCTAAACCAAAAGATGAGGATCACCCGTATGGTCATGGAAAAATAGAATTTTTATCGAGTGGCGTTGAGGGCGGTATGATACTGCTAGCGGGGCTCACAATGATCGTTAAGGGCATTTTTGCGTTCTTTCATCCGCACCACCTCAGCCACCTTGATATTGGTTTAGGTATCGCTATTTTATCGGGATTAGTTAATTACCTCCTGGCTAAACAGCTTCTTAAAAAAGGGAAAGAACTCCATTCATCGACCATGTTAGCTGATGGGAAGCATCTTCTAACCGATACCTGGAGCAGTATTGGCCTGGTGGCGGGCCTGTTAATCATTTATTTTACACAATTGTACTGGCTCGATCCGGTAATAACCGTAGGACTTGGAATGATGATCACTTTTACCGGGTTTCAACTGATCCGAGAATCGGTTTTTAATCTGCTGGACAAAACCGATTATGTAAAAATTGAACACCTGATTGCAACCCTCAATTTAAAACGAAAAGAAAGCTGGATCGACATTCATAACCTAAGGATATTAAAGTATGGTTCGCTGGTACATGTGGATTGCCATATGACCCTTCCCTGGTACTTTACCCTGGAAGAAGCCCACAGAGAGGTGGACGCACTTGGTAAAATCGCAGCAGGCGAAATGAATTATGACATAGAGTTTTTCATCCACGCAGACCCTTGCCTGCCAAAGTCATGTTTCATCTGCCAAATGAATAGTTGCAAAGTAAGAGTACACCCATTTAATCAAAAACTGGAATGGAAAATGGAAAATGTATTGCCGGATGCCAAACATACCATCTAAAACCACAAGTAAAACATTTGACCAAATGGTACGGCACTCCCCTCAAAAATGTACAGAATTAATTATTTCATTTCATATTTTTAACATATTGATGATTATTTTATCTTTGGCAACAGCATATGGAAAGTAAAAAATTCGTCGACGTAGAAAAAGTATTAAAAGAAAAAGCTTACAAGCTCTACCGGTTGCTTCCACGTTTCGCGATAAACTGGCTCAAAAAGAAGCTTCATGAATCGGATATTAACCGGGCCATGGTGGATCTCAAGGACTATAGGGAATTGGAATTTAATCGCCGTGCCCTGGAAATTATTGGTGCAAGAGTCGAATCGATCAACCCGCAACACATTCCACCTACCGGAAAAATAACAGTAGTAGCTAACCACCCGCTGGGAGGCTTAGACGGCATGGCCCTAATTAAAGCTGTTGGTGAGGTACGACCGGACGTACATTTTTTCGTAAACGATATTTTAAAGAACATTACCAATTATGGCGATGTTTTTGTGGCAGTGAATAAAGTGGGGACCGTATCTACCAGTTCATTGCGTACCATGGAAGATGTTTTTCGTGAAGGTGGCGCAGCGCTCATATTTCCGGCCGGTTTAGTTTCGCGCAAACAAAACGGACTGGTCAGGGATTTAAAATGGCGTAAGAGTTTTGTTACACAATCCATTGATCACAAACGAACCGTTGTACCCGTATTTATCGAAGGTGAAAACTCTCGCTTTTTTTACAATTTTGCCCTGTGGCGCAAACGTCTTGGCATTAAAGCCAATATCGAAATGTTGTTTTTACCGGATGAAATGTTCAGCGCCAATAAAAAAGACATACGGATCCATTTTGGAAAACCTTTCAGTTATCAGGTATTTGACACCAGCCGCACGCACCGCGCGTGGAGTGAATTATTTTATCGTTATATCTATTCCCCCGAATTTATGAAAGGGGTTACATTTGAGGAGTACTCAAAACAATAAGACCCTTTTTTATTTAAACTAACCCGGCAGTAGCAGGGAAATTTATTTTGCTGATTTACGGAAAGAAAAAATAAATGAGTAACTTTTCTACTTCCGGCACAAATAGATCATTTCCCCGGCAGGCAAACGATACCGGTCAACCAGTTCAGGGGTCAACGTGTTTACAAAATCATCCACTGTTACGGTAAACCCCGATGCCGCCAGGCGATCCTTGTAGTCAAGTCCAAATAATCGCACATGGTCCTTTTGCCAGAAGTGAATTTCCCGTTGTTCAGGACTGGTAATGCTCTTATCTTCATACGTCACGGCACGGGTTGTATCTAATGGTACCTGAAAAATACCCCACCCGCCTGGTTTCATAATGCGGTATAATTCGCGCATACATTGGTCGGCATCCTCTACGTGTTCTAACACATGATTACAGAAAATTACATCGAAACGATCGTTCTCGAACGGCGCTTTGTGTAAATCGAAATGAATATCCGCAATTGGACTGTTATAATCACCGGTGGTGTAGGTGAGATTTTTTTGAGCCTTAAATAACTTGTAAAAACATTGTTCTGGCGCTATGTGCAGCATGTTGTGAGAGGCGGTAAAAAAATCAGTTTTAGCCTTTAAATAGAGCCATAATAAACGGTGACGCTCTAACGACAAACTACCCGGACACAACACGTTTTTACGTTTAGCTTTTCCACTGTAACCATACGGTAAAAATTTCCGGTACGTTTTTCCGGTAATTGGATCCTCATAACGGTTGCCGTAATATATGTAAGGCGCAATTTTACTAAATAGCAAGCTAAACTGTATCAGGATGGGACGTGGAATGGTCCTTAATAAAAAATGAAACATAATTTTTAAATCGGGTCAAAGGTAAGGATTTTTGGAACTTAAAATAGCTCGGGAATTAACAGAATTGAGCGGTGCTATAACCGACTGACGGTATTATTAATCAACTGTCAGCCTCCCTGTTGTCAGAGGTCCCCCGGAAGACTTGAGTACAAAAAAATAAAATCCGGGACTGAGTTCTTTTTTTTCAACTATTACGTTTCCGGTATTGATATTACTTATTGTCCTTACATTTTCTCCCTTGTAATTGTAAAGATCGAAGTTGTAGCTTTCGGTACCCCAATACTTAAAGGTGACGGTGGTATACTGACTGAACGGGTTTGGATAAACACCCGTCACTTCTGGCGCGTCTTTCTTTTCTTCTAAACCCGTTACAATGTCCCGTATCCGAATATTATCAATGCCCATTCTTAAAGCCCCTGCTGTGTCTGAAACAGAAAAGGCCCTGTTGTTATCATCATCAGCGGGCAAAAACTGGATCAGATGAGAATTGGCTGTTGCAGTAAAGGTTACATTTACCTGATCCCAAACATGAGTGGTACTGCTATGCGGCTCAGGGCTTCGCGATGGTGGTGTGATGGCCGCGAGTAAGCCATTGACGTACACAGCCCACGAACCGGACGCGTCAATCCCATTAATTTGTTTGATAACGGTTTGATAAAACGAAATAATGTAAACATTGCCCAGCGAAAAACCCGAAACGCTTTGTTGAATTCCTTCATGGTAAACTGAACCGACGCCACCATAAAGGCAACTGATAAATGTAGTCCCGGTAAAAGGGTTTCCTAAAATACCCGCTGCATTGCCGTTTGCATCTGTCAGATCGGGCGTAGCCTGCATAGAACCAGAAGCCTCACAATTAACATCGCCATAAGGAACACTTTCCCAATTGGGTGGCAGGCACGAGGGGCCGGTAACAGGGCCTTCCAAATCCGGATTAATAAAATTCTGAGCGATTGCGGAGCCAGCTATAAGCCAATGTATTAAAACCAAATAAATCTGTATCGCCCATTTCATGCTATTTCCCATTTTTAGGGATGCCTTTATTCAAATATAAACAATTATTCGTCAAATAAGCTGCCAGGTTTCTGGTACAAACTTCTACCCAAATGTTTGTAGGCCATCTCTGTAGCTTCCCGGCCACGGGGGGTACGCATCAGGTAACCTTCCTGTACGAGAAAAGGTTCATATACTTCTTCAATCGTACCGGCTTCTTCTCCTACGGCCGAACTGATGGTATTGATTCCTACAGGCCCTCCTTTGAATTTATCAATGATACAAGCCAGGATTCGGTGATCCATTTCATCCAGACCATTTTTATCCACGTTTAAGGCTTTTAGGGAGTAAGTAGCCATTTCAATATCAATGGTCCCATTCCCTTTAATTTGAGCAAAATCTCTCACCCGTCGCAACAGGGCATTCGCAATGCGCGGTGTTCCCCTACTCCTTCGGGCTATTTCGTATGCCGCTTCTTCTTTAATTTCTACGTTTAAAATATCGGAACTGCGTCTTACAATTCCTGTTAGTACTTTACTATCATAATAATTAAGTCTGCTATTAATTCCAAAACGGGCTCTTAATGGTGAAGTGAGTAAGCCACTGCGAGTAGTGGCGCCTACTAATGTAAACGGATTTAACTTAATCTGAACCGTACGCGCGTTAGGTCCGCTATCAATCATGATATCAATTTTATAATCTTCCATCGCTGAATACAGATACTCTTCTACGATCGGACTCAAACGATGAATTTCATCAATAAATAACACGTCGTATGGCTCCAGGTTGGTAAGCAAACCGGCCAGATCTCCCGGTTTATCCAATACCGGACCGCTTGTTACTCTCAGATTTACACCCAAATCGTTGGAAATAATGTGTGCAAGGGTTGTTTTGCCCAAGCCAGGAGGGCCGTGCAAGAGCACATGATCCAGCGCTTCGTTCCGTTGTTTGGCCGCGGCCACAAATACGCGCAGATTATCCACCACGCTGGCCTGGCCACTAAAATCATCAAAGGCAATAGGACGCAACGCCTTCTCCAGCTCTTTATCAGTTGTACTCAGGTTCTCTGAACCAGCATCCAGGTTTTCATTCATAACCATAAAGGTAATTTTTAAATGCACTGCTGCTTGCTACAATTTATAGGAATTTATCCTCCTTAGGAGGACCGGGTTAAATTACTAAATAGCAGGCCTCAAAACGAAAGAAATGATTTAACTCCTACTATTTAAAATGTTACCTTTATTTCATTGCAACCCAGTATAACCTCCTTATCCCGAAAAATGAAAAAATTTAAACTAAAACTCTGGTTAACACTTGCGTTCATAGGTATTCTGGGCGTGGCTTCGTTATTGCTTTCGGATATACCGCTTGACAACCTGCCAAAAGAGGTCACTGATATTATTCCGCGGGAAACACTGAAACTTCTCATCCTGATTAACCCCACACTCATTGTTTTGATCATTACCGGAATTGGCACCCTGGTTTACAACCGAGTGAATCTAAGTTCTCCCTTAATTGAAAGACTTCTAAACTGTCCCGAACAGCCGCCATTTTCAACTAAAAAAATTGTGACCTGGGGCATGTTATCTGGCGTAATTGCCGGCATACTGCTGGCAGGTGTATCAAAAATTTTTACTCCATTCCTACCAACCGCATTAACCGATACTTCGCAGCAAAACACCATGAGCCTGGTAACAAAAGTAATGTACGGCGGTATCACCGAAGAGCTTATGATGCGTTTTGGATTGATGAGTTTGTTGACATGGTTGTTATTTAAGGCGACGAAAAAATTAAACGCCGTTATTTATTGGATTGCCATCATTTTGGCATCGCTCATTTTTGCGTTGGGACATTTTCCCATGTTATTCCAGATGGTTACCCATCCAAGCGCACTCACTTACGCGTATATTTTAATTGGCAATTGTGTCGGTGGATTAATTTTTGGATACGTCTATTGGAAAAAGGGCCTTGAAAGCGCTTTCATTTCGCACGCAATGACCCACGTAACCATGGTACTGTTATCACTTTTATAAATAAAACTGCTAATCTTTTTACAAAAACCAAAAACATGACTGATCCAACGTTAATTACCACCAGCACCTCATTAGAAGGCTACAAAATCATTAAACAACTGGGGCTTGTAAGGGGCATTACGGTGCGCTCAAGGAGTGTATTGGGCAATATGGCAGGTGGCTTGATGACCCTGTTTGGAGGAAGAAGTGCCATTTATACCGAACTTTGCGAAAAAGCCCGGGAAGAAGCTTACCAGCTGATGATAAAACACGGCAGGGAATTGGGCTGCAATGCCATTATTAATATGCGTT
>Ga0075163_10001386_pt1 | contig 32545 bp, 24 predicted proteins | sample JI1023141ADNA_FD_71478 | JGI IMG/M metagenome (GOLD analysis project Ga0075163, IMG submission 71478) | Wastewater effluent complex algal communities from Wisconsin, to seasonally profile nutrient transformation and Carbon sequestration -... | ecosystem: Engineered > WWTP > Effluent > Algae...
TCCAGAGCCATCGCGTCCTGGTGCCGCTGGCCGTCGCCAAGACAATCTACAGCGAGGGCGAGGTGGTGGACGCCTGGGTCGAGACTGAATCGGTGGACGTGCGCCAGGCCCTCCGCTGACGCGCATGAGAGCAGCGTCCTGAACTCGGCGGACGTCACGAACGCGACCCGGGCCTGGAAGCGGCAGCTGTCGGGGTCGCAGCCGACCGTCCCTTCCACTGGAGGGGCGCTCGCGTCGCGGCGCCGACCCGCGCCGCGGTGCACACCGGCAGCGGCCGCGGCACCGTCGCTGCGGCCGACGTCGATGCGGCGACTGCTCCGCCGCTTCAGGGCGCGGTGCCCTCGACGCGCTGGGCGAGCACCTTCGTGAGCAGCGTGCGCAGGGCGCTCTCGCGTTCGGTGGCGACGCGGAGGCGCTCGGCGAGGACCTGGATGACGGCGAGGCCGATGTCGCCGTTCTCGCGGACGATGCGGCGGAAGCGGTCGGCGTCGAGCATGAGGGTGCGGACCTCGCCGACGGCGAACACGCCGGCGGTGCGGGGTGCGAGGCCGAGGACGGAGACCTCGCCGCAGACCTCGCCGGGGCCGAGGCGGTTGATGACGGCGCCGTCGCGGACGACCTCGACGGAGCCGGCGAGGAGGATGCACAGCGAGTCGCCCTGCTCGCCCTGGCGGAAGATCGGCGCGTGGGCGGCGAACGAGACCTCGCGGCAGGCCTCGGCGATCGGCAGCAGGCTCCACGCGGGGACCGCCGCGAACAGGCTGATCTTCTGCAAAAAGGTGATGCGGGTGATCAGCGTGCGCAGGGCCGAGGGCGCCTGGCTGGGGTCGAGCTCGTCGTCCTCGTCGCCGCACAGCGTCGACACCACGCTGAGCCACGGGTCGGAGATCGCCGGGCCCGGCTTGGTGACGTCGAGGGTCGAGAGCGACGCGAACTCGCGCGAGCGCGTCAGGTTGCGCCCGACCCGGACGACCGCGGCGAACGCCTTCTCGCTGAGCTTGGCCAGCATCTCGCTGGCGAGCTCGCGGTTGGGCGCCGAGGTCGGCGTGCGCGAGGGGTAGATCCGCAGGAAGATCCGCCAGTACAGGTCGCCCGCGGCCTCGGCCAGCGTCTGCGCCTCGCTGTCCGAGTCGATGCCGCGGATCACGTGCTGGGCCGCGTCGTGGTAGCCCGTCAGCAGCGCGCGCCGCAGGTCGGCCAGCCGCGACTCGTCGCCGAGGCCCGGGCCGACCGGCTCGTCGCGCATCGGGTGGCGCTCGAGCAGCTCGTCGATCGAGCGCTCGTGCGGCCGCAGGCGCTCGAGCAGCGCCTGGACCGCGTCCAGCGCCCGGCGGGCCTGCTCCGAGCGGCGCATGCGCTCGCGGGTGCCCTCGAGCTCGGACTCGAGGTCGGCGAGCAGCTCGACGACCGAGCCGTAGCGAAACTCGCGGTTCTTGCTCAGCGCGCGGCGACAGATGTCCTCGACGCCGGGCGGGACCGGGCGGTTGGGCGCGCGCTGGGCCGGCGGCTCGAGCTGCTCGACGAGCACGCGCATCAGCACCTCGCGGGCGTTGGCGCCCTGGAACGGCACGGTGAGCGTGAGCAGCTCGTACAGGATGACGCCGAGCGACCAGATGTCGCTGCGGACGTCGAGGTCCTGGCCGCTCTTGGTGATCTGCTCCGGGGCCATGTACTCGGGCGTGCCGGCCTTCATGCGCGCGCGAGCCTGGCGCTTGCCGTCGGGGCCGAGGACCTGGGCGAGGCCGAAGTCGACGAGCACGACCTCGCCGTACTCGCCGATGAACACGTTCTCCGGCTTGAGGTCGCAGTGGAGCACGCCGCGCGAGTGGGCGTAGGCGACGGCGCGGCACAGGTCGAGGAAGCAGCCGAGCAGGCGGTAGATGCCGAAGGCCTGGACGGTCGCCGGGTCGCCGCGCCGCAGCGCGACGATCACCTGCGCGAGCGGCCGACCGGTCAGCCGCTTCATCGTGTAGTAGATGCCGAGCGTCGCGCTGCAGCCGAGGTCGTACGCCGGCACGATGTTCGGGTGCTCGAGGCCGCCGGTGATGATCGCCTCCTCGACGAACGCCTGCACCCGCGTCGGGTCGGTCACGAGGTCCGGCGACAGCACCTTGAGCGCGACGCTGCGGCGCAGGCTGCGGTCGGTGCCGAGATAGACGACGCCGCCGCCGCCGCGCCCGAGCTCGGAGCCGACCGCGTAGCGACCGTCACCGTCGGCGTCGATGCGCGGCCCGCCGGGGTCGAGGCCCGGGCTGACCTTCGGCGAGACCCCGAGGTCGCGGCAGTACGCGAAGATCTGCGGCTCCGTCTGCGGCCCACGCGACTGCTCGAGCGCGGTCGCCAGGCTGTCGAGGCTCGACTTGTCCCACGGCCACTTCTTGGTCTCGCTCATCGGAATCGTGCCACTGGCTGCCAGGCGCGCGCAGGATGATAGCCCGCGCCCGCGGACGCCGGTAGGGGGCCGCGGCCGGCCGCGAACGGCCGCGAACGGCCGCGAACGGCCCGGGAAGGCCGTCCCTGAGGCGGTCTGCAGGCGCCGCGCGGGCCCTCAGCGCGCCCTGCGCTCACGCAGACGCCCACGGCTGGCGCTCGCGCAGATCGGCCACGGCGAGCTCGCCGGCGGCGACAGGCCCGGTCTTCGCGTCGACGATGCGATACGCGAGCGTCGAGCGCCCGAGCGGCTGCGACTCGACGAAGATGCAGCGCAGCTCGCCCGCCGCGAAGTCGCACTGGTCCTGGACGGCGGCGAGCAGCTGATCCCGATGGAGGTGGCCGTCGCCGAAGTTCCAGCCGAGCACGAGCCCGGCCATGAGCTCGCCGTCGACCCACTCGTAGTCCGCGAAGCGATCGACGGCGCGCGGGACCAGGACGGGGAGGGCGCGTCCGTGCAGGTGCATCAGGCGAAAGCCCATGACCTTGCCGACGAGGCCGACGCCGGTGGCGCGGTCGTAAAACCTGGCGAGCTGGTCGTGGATCCACGCGCTGCTCTTCTTGAGCCGCTCGAGCTTGCGGTGCGACTCGCCGCGCAGCAGCCACACCGAGTAGGCCCAGTTGCCGGCGTAGTAGCGCATCGCCAGCAGGAACGAGACGCGCCCAGGCCAAAGATTGCCCGCCAGCGGCAGCGCGACGAGCATCATAGCGAGGAACGCGGTCAGCGGCGCCGGCCCGAGCGCGGCGAGCGTGACGTCGGGGTGGGCCCAGAACAGCGCGAACGCGCCGTACACGACCATCACGTTCCACTCGATCGGCACGCCCATCGGCACCGAGCCGGTGATGAAGCCGTGCAGCGCGAGCGTCAGGCCGATCGCGACCGGCAGCGGCACGCCGAGCGGCACCAGCAGGAACGCGACCGGCACGCCGATCTCGAGCGCGGTGCCGACGTGCGCGAGGATCGTCGCCAGCGTCGAGGGCCGCAGGTCGTCCGGATAATGACGGTACATCGCGCGGCGCAGCCGCGCCCAGCGGGTGAACGGGCCGTTGCTGATCATCACGCACACGACGGTCGGGAAGTGATGATTGAGCTTCGAGACCCCGGCCCAGAACCACAGCGCGAGCTGCACGGCCATGGCCCCGGCGATCCAGTCGCGCGCGAACACGAAGCAGACGATCGTGACCCAGTAGTGCTCGGCCCGCGCGGCGAGGAAGAGCGTCCGGTCGAGCACGCCGAGCAGCGGCACGAGCACGACCAGCGGCGCGAGCTCGCGCAGCCCCGGCGCCGGCGAGACCAGCGCGAGCACGGCCGCGACCAGCAGCGCGAGGTACAGGAGCGCGTCGAGGACGCCGCGCGTGTGCCCGCCGATCACCGGCAGCCGCGGCCACAGCGGCAGCTTGGTCGTGCCCGGGCGCAGGAAGTGCAGGAAGCCGGCGATCGGCGGGAAGTAGCGCCCGGTCAACGGCCCGCTGCCGCAGCCGAGCCCGAGCACCTCGAAGAGCATGCTCCACACGATCGCCTTCTGAAAGGCGACGGGCTCGAGCCACCACTCCGCGATCGTCGACAGCCCGCCGAGCCCGGGCGAAAACCCGCAGAAGAGCAGCCAACCGCCGACGTACAGCGCGACCTTCAGGGCGTACACGAGGTAGATCGCGGGCGGCGTGCCGTAGCCCTGCACCGCCCACGCCTGACAGACCATGCGGCCGCGCTCCTCGAGCGGGCGCGTCGCCCAGTCGAGCGGGTCATAAGGCAGCGGCGCCGGTTGCAGCAGCTTCATCGTCGGAGCGTATCAAGGGGCGGGGACGATGTGCGGGGGGAGGATGGAGGCGCGCCGGGGCCTCACTTGCAGGTCTGATTCATGAGGTCGCAGATCTTGCCGTCGGGGCAGTCGTCGGGCTTGTTGCAGGGGATGTGGCCGGCGACGGCGAGCTGGGTCTGGACATGCGAGCGGACCGCGAAGTCGACGCAGCCGGGCTCCAGGGCGATGGAGTCGACGGTCTCGCGGTAGTACTGCACGCTCGGGAACCCGGAGATGCCGAAGCTGACCAGCTGCGAGACGAGGTCGGCGGGGATCGTCAAGGTGCCGACGTCCTCTGCCTCGCAGACCAGCCGCACCGGCGTGTTGCCGTGCTGGTCGATGCTCAGCTCGACGCGCACGGTCGCCGCGCCGTCCCCGGGCGCCCACTCGACCGTCAGCGGTTGGTTGTTGGTCAACTCGAGCGCCGCGCTGGTCGGCTCGATCATCGCCACGCCCGCACCGCGCAGGGTGAACGCGGCGTAATCGCCGCCGGCCGCCGACAGGTCGATCGCCGCGCCGGGCGTGAACGCCGGGTGCATCAGGTCGTTGACGAAGTAATCGAGGGTCGGCATCACCGGCGTGACCTCGACCGGCTCCACCAGCCCCGTGATGTCCACGAGCCCGACGTCGTGGTTGCTCGGATAGGGGATGCAGGCGCCGTCGAAGTCGCAGGTGGTGCCCGGCTGGCACGGCGGGTCGCAGAACGGGTTGTTGCGGCGCAGCATCACGCAGCCGCCGCCCTCGCCGACCGGCTCGAGCACGGTGATCGGCACGACGCCGTCGGCGACGGCGCCGCTGAACGCGGTGTAGTCGGCCTCCATCAGCAGCTCGAAGCCGCCGACCCGCCCGGCCGCCGCGCACGCGCCCGCGAACGCCACGTCGCCGGTCTCGCTGCCGCCGGTCGGATCGGTCTCGCCGCCGTCGCCGGTCCCGGAGGCGGTGGCGTCGTCGCCGGATTCACCGACCTTGCACGCGCCGGCGAGCGCGACCAGGGTCGCGAGGATCAGTCGATTTGAAATATGCATGGTGTTCATGGCGATCGGCCCGGGTGGATGGGGTGTTGGTGAAAGACCTGCCGGGCGCGTCACGGGTACGCCCGCGGCTTGTCGGTCACGCCGAGCGGGACCTCGAATACACGGGTGGCCCCGAAGTCGAGGATATACAGGGTCTCGCGGTCCCAGCCGCCGACGCCGGAGCCCCACTGCATGTTGGGGATCCAGCCGGTGTCGCCGCCGAGCTCGATGAGGGGGGCCATCGTCAGGCCGTCAGGGCTGATGCGCCACACGGTCGCCGGGCCGAACTCGCACACGTAGACGTTGCCGCAGGCGTCGACGGCCATGCCGTCGAGGGCGCCGCCGCCGATGCCGCTGGCGAACGGTTCGACGCTCGCGGGGGTCATGTCCTCGTTGAGCTTGATCGCGGTGATGGTACCTCCGCCGAAGCTGCCGACGTAGAGCGTGCGGTAGTCGGGCGCGAAGGACAGGCCGTTCGGGTTGTTGAGGCCCTCGGCGAGGATGGTGAACTCGCCGGTCGCGGCGTCGACGCGGCGCACGCGTGAGCCGCTCTGCTCGGCGACGTAGACCCAGCCGTCGAGGTCGACCTCGAGGCCGTTGGCGTACTCGAGGCCGCCGACGACCATCTCCTTCGCGCCGCCCTCGTTGATGCGAAACAGCGTCGCGGTGTCGTTGTCGGCGTAGACGATGACGCCGTTCGCGGTCGCGCGCAGGCCGGCGATGAAGCCGCCGGCGCCCGGGACCCACAGGTGCGGGTTGCCGTCGAAGGGGGTGCGAAACAGGCTGCCGGCCTGGGCGCCGATCAGGTTGCCCGCGTCGTCGAAGGCGAGGTCCTCGCTCGCCTTCGGGCCGGGCTTGATCGTGTAGGGCAGCGGGCCCTGGGGCAGCGCGGCGCAGTCGATCGGCGCGCCGGTCGTGCCGTCGCCGGTGCTCGAGGACGACGACGACGTCCCGTCGACCGCGGTCGTGCCGGTCGTGCCGGTCGTCGCGTCGATGGCGCCCGTCGTCGCCTGCGTCGTCGAGCCGCCGCCGGTCCCGCTGGTCGTCGGTACGGCCCCGGTCGTGGGGTCGGTCGCCGAGCCCGTCGAGCCCGTCGAGGCCGCGGCGCCGGTGCTCTGGCTCGCGCCGGTCGTCGCGTCGCCGCTGTCGCCGCAGCTCGCGGCCAGGAGGAGGACGCCGAACATCGCTGGTATGCGCATTGTGGTCATGGTGAAGTCAGGGGCAGGGGAAGCCCGCAGTGTCGCGCGTCTGCGTATGCGCGCGTGGGCGCGCATACGTGACAAATGTCGCGGGGGCGCCCTGCGGTCGGACGAAACTCCGCGCAATTGCACGTACAACGTCGGGGGCCGCGGCGCGGTCGGGATCAGGCCAGGCCCTGGCGGGTCAGGGCCGTGAACACGGCGGCGACGGCGGCCTCGGGGGCGCCGGTCGTGTCGATGACGGTCGCGTCCAGCTCGAGCGCCACCGGCTCCCACGAGCCGCGGGCCTGGCGGTAGATCGCGACGTCGGCGTCGGACACGTCGCCTGTCCTTTGGGACAGGCGGGCCTCGGCCTCGGCCGGCTCCGTCTCGCACACGAACACCTGCAGCGGCACGCCGAGCGCGCGGGCGAGCGCGACGAAGGGCGCGCGCTGGCCCGCGGCCTTGAAGTTGGCGTCGACCACCACGCGCTCGCCCTCGAGCAGCGCGGCGCGGGCGAGGTCGAGGCAGCGCTGGTAGGTGCGCGCGGTCCAGGTCGCGGTGTAGATGCCCTCGCCGGGGGCGCTGCGGGCGGGGCTGTCGGGGGCGAGGCCGGCGAGCTGCTTGCGGACGGCGTCGGAGCGGACCCACACGAAGCCCTCGGCCGCGAGCGCGCGGGCGAGGGTCGACTTGCCGGTGCCGGGCAGGCCGGCGACGAGCACGAGGCACGGGCGCAGGGCGGGCGGCTGGAGCTCGAGCAGGGCGAGGAGGAGGTGGCGGGCGGCGGCGGTGAGGGCCGACGACGCGGCGAGCGGCGGGACCTCGGGCTCGGCGGCCTTCATCGCCTCGACCTTGCCGCGGACGGTCGCGCGGTAGGCCGTGTAGAGCGGGAGCAGGGCGCGGCTCTCGGCGCGCTCGTCGGCCTCGGTGACGCGCTCGCCGTGCTCGTCGCCGGACGGCGTGAACGACCCGAAGGGGGTCACGTAGTCGGCGAAGTAGCCGTCGACGAGCGCCGTCGCGAGGTCGGGGCGGCCGACGCGGTGGAGGTCCATCACCAGGAACGCGAGGTCGGCGATCGGGTCGGCGCAGCGGAACTGATCGCTGAACTCGATGCAGTCGAGGATCACCAGGTCGCGCGGCGGCGGGCGCCCGGGGAACAGGTACAGGTGGTCGAGGCGCAGGTCGCCGTGGGTCTCGCAGGCGACGCCGCGGCGGGCCCGGGCCTCGATCGTGTCATGGTGGCGGGCCAGCGCCTCCTCCGTGCAGCGCTCGAGCCGGGTCAGCAGCTTCTCGCCGATCAGGCCGAGCGCGGCCAGCTGCGCGAAGTTCTGGCGCGCGTTGGCGGCGACGGCCGTGAACATCGCCCACGCCGAGACGTCGGGGCCGCGCCGGGCCGCGCGGTGAAAGCCGAGCACCTTGCCGCCGATGCGCCGCAGCGTCGCCGCGTCGACCTCGCCGCGCTCCAGCCGGCTCGCGAGCGTCGCGGTGTCGGGCAGGCGGCGCATGTGGACCGCGACGTCGACGACCTCGCCCGGGCCGCCGACGCGCAGCTCGCCGTCGGCGGCGCGGACGACGTCGACGACGCCGAGGTAGACATCGGGGGCGAGGCGGCGGTTGAGCTGGACCTCGAGCGCGCAGAAGTGGCGGCGGCGCTCGAGCGTGGAGAAGTCGAGGAAGTCGAGGTTGAGCGGCTTCTTGAGCTTGAACACGTCGTCGCCGACGAGGAACACGACCGAGATGTGGGTCTGCACGACCTCGACCGGGGTGCCGGGCGGGTGGCCGAGCGCCTCGGGGCGGCGCAGCGCGGCGATCAGCTCGGTCAGCATGCAAACGCAGGCTGCCACGGCTGCGGGGCCGTGGGCAAGCGTCGCGACCGCGGGCTCGCAAACATGAACGGGGACGGGTCGGCGCGCGCGATGACGCGGCCCGGGCGATCACCTATCATGCGCCGATGATCCCTGAACTGCTCAACGCGGCCGCGCTCGCGCTGTCGATCCCGTTCTCCGACGCCGCCGGCTGCTACGAGGAGTGCGAGACCGCCGAGCTGTGGTTCAGCTTCGGGCCGGTCAACGCCGCGAAGATCCCGACGGACGGGGTGCTCGTGCTCCAGGGCGCGTACCAGGGCGCGTGGGACGACAGCGTGCTGTCGACCATCGACGTCGAGGTCACGCTCGACGGGCAGCCGATCGCGGGCGCGCTCGAGCGCAGCTCGGCGTTCGGGGTGCTGGTGTGGCGGCCGCAGGATCCGTGGACCCCGGGCACCACCTACAAGCTGCACACCAACGCGACGCAGGAGGTGCCGACCATGTACTACTGCGCGCCCGCCGAGATGCCGTGGGACGGCGAGATCGTCGTCGACGTCGCGCCGGCCGGGCAGCTCGTCGCGTCGCAGGTGATGGCGACGGCGGCGGTGCAGGTCCAGCCGCTCGTCACGCTGGCGACCCTGGCCTGCTGCGAGGGCTCGTCGCCGACGCTGTACGACGGGTCTTGCGGGAGCTACCTCAACTGGGACCAGGAGATGTGCGCGCCGCTGGTGGCCAACGGCCGGCTGGTGGTCGACTTCCTGGCGGGGCCGCCGGTCGACGGTCCGGCGTCGCAGCAGATCGTGTACACCTTCGCGCGCGCCGGCGACGCGCCGAGCTCGCAGCTGTTCAACGAGTTCACGGTGATCGACACCAAGCCGTTCTGCGTCGACTTCGAGGTCATGGACCTGGCGAGCGGCGAGGTCGTCGCCAGCCCGCAGCAGTGCTTCGGCGCCGACGTGGCCGACCAGCTCGGGCCCAAGGACCTGGCGATCCCCGACACGCTGACGTGCGCGCTGCAGCAGTGCGTGCCGACGAGCGACGGGTGGGACCTGGACAAGTGCACGCCGCTCGACCCCGAGGAGACGCCGACCAGCTCCGACACGATGGCCGACGCCAGCGACACCGGCGGGGTCGACTCGGACGGCGGCTCCGGGTCCGACGCGAGCTCCGACTCCGACTCGGGCGGCGGCCAGACCGGCGAGAAGGGCTGCGCCTGCGCGACCGGGGCCGGCGGCGACGCGGGTGCGCTCGCGCTGCTCGGCGCGGTCGGCCTGGCGCGGCGGCGCCGTCGCTCGCGTCGATGATGCGGAGGCCGCGGAGGTCGTGGAGGACGCGGGTGTCGCGGATGACACGGATGTCGTGGACGAAGTGGACACCGCAGGCGGGGGCGCGCGGCCGCGGGTCGTGAGCGCGCCGCGTCGTCCGGGCATGACGCCGCGGCGACGAGCGGCTAGGATGCGGGCATGGCTTACGAAAAGATCCAGGCGCTGGCGCTCGCATTCCCGATCTTGACCGTGGCGGTCGCGCCCGACAGCGCCGAGGCCTGCCCGGGGCCCGACCCGTGCGCCGGCGAGGACTTCTGGTACGACCTGGTGCCGGTCAACGCGGCGAAGATCCCCAGCGACGGCGTGCTCGTGCTGCAGGGTGGCCACCAGAACGGCGTCGACGAGGACTGGCTGGCGAAGATCGAGCTCACCGTCACGAAGGATGGCCAGCCGATCGCCGGCGCGCTCGAGGCCACCTCGCAGCACGGCATGCTGATCTGGCGCCCCGAGGCGCCGTGGGAGGCCGGCGCGACGCTGCAGATGACCGGCAAGATCACCAACCCGCCATTCGACAGCTACTACGAGTGCGCCGCGCCGGAGATCCTGTTCGAGGCCGACCTCGTGATCGACAGCGAGCCCGGGGCGCCGCTCGGCGCGGTCGAGTTCACGGCCATGCAGACCCCGTCGCTGTTCCCGGAGGTCACGCTGGAGACCCTGGTGTGCTGCCCGGGCGCGACGCCGTCGACCGGCTACGGCGGCTGCTACGGCGAGAGCGACTACGTGTACTGGGACGACGAGGTCTGCGCGCCGACGGTGCAGCACGGCTATCTGCTGGTCGAGATGACCGCGGACGCCCCGACGAGCGGACCGGCGCTCGCGCAGGTGATCTACACGCTGAAGATCGACGGCGTCGTGCACACGGTCAGCACCGCGCAGCAATTCAGCCTGTACCAGGACAAGCCGTTTTGCGCCGTCATCGAGGCCCAGGACGTCGCCAGCGGCAAGGTCAGCGCGAGCGCGGAGCAGTGCTTCGGTCAGGACATCGTCGACAAGCTCGGCGTGCTCCCGATCGCGCCGCCCGACGCCCTCACGTGCGAGCTCGAGAATTGCGCGAGCAACGGCGGGTGGGACCCGGCGATGTGCACCCCGTTCGAGCCCGAGCCGCCGCCGACGACCTCCGACACGATGACCGAGACCGCGACCGAGACCGCGACCGACGCGGGCAGCAGCGGCGGGGCGTCGGACACCAGCGGGCAGGACGGCGGCGAGAAGGGCTGCGCGTGCGACGTCGGGCCCGGCGGCGACGCGGGTCTGCTCGCGCTCGTCGGCCTGCTCGGCCTGGCTCGCCGGAGGCGCGTCCGGTCATGAGGCCGCGCGCGACCCGAGGGATCGCGCTGGCGCTGGCGCTGGCGCTGACCGGCTGCGCCGACGACGTCGGCGAGACCGCGGACGCGAGCGGGTCGAGCGGGTCGAGCGGATCGAGCGGCGACACGGGCGCGCCGGATCTGTGCGCGGCGGGTTCGATCGTGTGCGGGGCACACGCGAGCTGCGACCCGCTGGACGGCGCGTGCTACTGCGAGCCCGGGCACCTCGGCGACCCGATGGCCGGCTGCGCGCCGCACGGTGAGATCTGCGAGGACGCGGCGGGGCGGGTCGGGCACAGCGTGTGCGCGCTCGAGATCGCCGACCAGGCCGCGTGGGAGAAGCTGTCGGTCAACGCGTCGCAGCGCAAGGACACGCGCCGGGTCGGCAAGTACCTCGCGCCGCTGGGCCCGGGCTCGCCGCTGCCGGTGGTGTACGTCGATCCCAATTATTATGCGCTGCACTTCTGCATGCTCCGCGACGCGTTCGCGCCGCAGTTCCCGGGCTTCAGCTTCCTGCAGTATCAGCAATTGGTGTATCGCCGGGCCTCGCGCGACATGGTCGTCGGCGTGATCTACGAGTTCCTCGGCGACGACCTGCCGGTCCGCTACGGCTTCACCGTCGAGACCCCGGACGACCCGCTCGAGCTGCTCGACGAGCCGGAGATCTACGCGGTCGGTCGCCAGCTTCAGGAGCGCTTCGGCGTCGGCGAGCTCGGCTTCGTGCCGGCGACCGCGGCCCAGCAGGGCAAGGCGCTCGGCTGGGACGACCCGCGCATCCCGGTCGTGATCGGCGGGAAGGGCGGCGAGGTCGTGTACGAGGCCTACTCGACCGGCACCGCCTACGGCCGCGTGCGCCGCTACACCGCGGAGCAGGTCGCGACCGCGGCGGGCACCTTCGGCTGGCAGGACATCCTCGTGCTCGAGACGGCGCCGACCGACCTCGTCGGCGTGATGGCGGGGGTCGTCACGGGCGGCCGCCAGGACGTGCTCAGCCACCTGAACGTGCTCTCGGCGCGGCGCGGCACGCCGAACATCTTCGTCGCCGAGCCGCTGGCGGCGCTGGCGGCCTACGACGGCGAGCTGGTGCGCCTGCGGGCGACGCCGGACTCGTACGGGGTGGTGCTCGCGGACCTCGCGGAGGCCGAGGCGTTCTGGTCGACGCAGCGCCCGAGCGTGGCGATCGATCACCCGCCGGACCCGGACTACTTCGAGCTCGTCGACCTCCACGACATCCCGGCCGCGACGCCGAGCGAGCGCGGCGTAGCGATCGGTCGGTTCGGCGGCAAGGTCACCGGCCTCGCCACGCTGTACCCGACCCTCGACCCGGTCTACCAGACCGCCGGCTTCGGTCTGCCGTCCGCGTACTACCTGAAGTTCATGGCCGAGAACGCGTGGGAGCTCGCGGTCGACGGCGAGAAGCAGGTGGTCAGCTTCGCCGACACGATCGAGCTGTGGCTCGCCGACCCGAAGTTTCGCTCGGACACCGCGACCCGCAAGGCGTGGCTGTCCGCGCTGGCGGCCGCGATGCGCCAGAAGGGCGCGGTCGACCCGGCGCTCGTCGCCGCGGTCGAGACCCAGGTCAAGGCGACCTTCGGCGCCGCGAACGTGATGGTCCGGTTTCGCTCGTCGTCGAACGTCGAGGACGGCCTCGACTTCAACGGCGCCGGGCTCTACACGTCGGTCAGCGGCTGCGCGGCGGACGAGGACGACAGCGGCAAGTCGGCGTGCGACCCGGACAAGGGCGCGCGCCCGGTCGACGCGGCGATCAAGGAGGTGTGGGCGAGCCTGTGGAACTTCGGCGCGTTCGAGGAGCGCGAGTACTACCAGCTCGACCACGCGGGCACGGCGATGGGGATACTGGTCAGCAAGCAATACGAGGACGAGCAGGCCAACGGCGTCGCGTTCACCGGCGACCCGACCGATCGGAAGGACCACCGCTTCACGATCAACGTGCAGGCGGGCGAGGTCGACGTCGTCGAGGCGCCGGCGGGCACGATCGCCGAGCTCGACCGCCTGACGATCGTCGACGGCGAGGTCACGGCGATCGAGCGCGCGCAGCCGTCGTCGCTGGTGCCCCCGGGCGAGCTGGTGCTCAGCGACGCCCAGCTGCGCGAGCTCGGGGCGCTGCTCGCCGACATCGCCGCGGTCTACCCGGTCGAGCTCGGCGAGCACGACCCGGCGGATGTCCTCCTCGACCTCGAGTTCAAGTACACGAAGGAGGGCAAGCTGATCCTCAAGCAGATCCGCCCGTTCCTGCGCGGCGCGGCCGACCCCTCGCAGCTCAGCTGCGAGTGAGCGCCGCGATCTCGCCGCAAAAACGCTGATCCGCGGCGCCTCTTGTCAGGCGGGCCGGCGCGCGGTATGGCGCGAACATGCGCCCTCACGCCTGGCTCGCCGCGGCGAGCGTCCTCGCCTGCGCCGCGGAGCCGTCCGACACCGGGAACCAGACGGGCGCGCAGTCGACGGGCGCGCAGTCGACGGGCGAGCCGACGAGCGGCGCGCCCACGAGCGCGGGGCCGACGAGCACGGCCGGGGCGACGGGCAGCGCGGCGAGCTCGAGCGAGGCCACGACCGCGGAGCCGGGCACGGGCGCGACGAGCGAGGTCAGCGGCGAGGCGAGCACGACCGCGACGAGCACGAGCGCGACGACGGGCGAGCCGGTGGAGCCGGACCCGTGGGTCGAGCGCCGCGGCGCGCTGCACGTGCACACGCCGTACTCGCACGACGCCTGCGACGGCGCGGGCCTGATGGGGGAAGTCCCGAACGCGCCGTGCCTCGCGGACCTGCGCGCGGCGGTGTGCGCGACGGGCCACGACTTCACGCTGCTCACCGACCACCCGGCGCACATGCAGGAGCACCCGTTCGACCGCGTGCTGCTGTACAGCCAGGCCGACGGCGACGAGCTGGTGATGGCCGCGGAGGCGACGCTGTACAACCGCATGAGGTGCGCGGACGATCGCCGCGTGCTGCTGGCGGCCGGCTACGAGTCGACGCACACGCTGCCGCTCGGCCTGCACCACCACGTCGACGCGTCGCTGTACGCGGGCCTCACGGACGACGAGCCGCTGGCCGGGGCGAAGGCGCTGGTCGACGGTCTCAAGGCCGGCGGCGCGGTGGTGGCGATCGCCCACAGCGAGGAGGCCGACCTCTCGGCGCAGCGCATCGTCGAGGTCGGCCTCGACGCGATGGAGTGGTACAACCCGCACGGCAACTTCAAGACCGCGCTCGGCGGCGACAACATCGGCGGCGACCCGACCAAGGTCCTCGACCTGCTGCAGGGCCTGCTCCCGTTCATGGCCGGCTCCAAGAGCGGCGCCCACCCGGACCTCGTGTTCCTGCGCCTGCTCCCGTCGTGGCCCGTCGAGGGCTTTGAAAAGTGGCGCGTGGTCCAGCGCGCCCGCCCCGTCACCGGCCTGCTCGGCTCCGACGTGCACCAGAACGTCGCCGTCGACCCGATCTGCATGAACGCGAACCCGGTGCTGCAGGCCGCGTGCGTCGCCGCGGCCGAGGCCGTGCTCCCCGACGCGCTCGCCGGCCTGGTCTCCGGCGGCACGCTGATGATGTCCGACGGCGAGCGCCTCGACAGCTACGCCCGCGTGCTCCGCTGGCTCGAGAACCGCGTCCTGACGCCCCCCGGCGAGCTGACCCTGGCGAGCCTCCAGGACAGCCTGCGAGCGGGCCGCAGCTACGGCCTCTTCTCGGTGTTCGGCGCCCCGGAGGCGCTCCGCTTCGCCGGCCGCACGCCCGCCGACGCGCTGCTGTGGATCGGCGACGCCGCGCCCGCCCCGATCACGCTCGAGCTCCGCGTCCCGCTGCGCCCGGTCGCCCTCGGCGGCGCCCCGTTCACCGCGGCCGAGGCCGACAAGGCCGAGGTCCGCGCCGAGCTGTGGCGCACCGACGCGGTCTCATCCACGAAGGTCCACGAGTCGACCACGCCCGGCGACCTCGTCGAATTCCTCGCCGACGCGCCGGGGGCCTACCACGTCGAGATCTGGATCCGTCCGCAGCATCTCAAAGCGGCGCTCGGCGATCAGGACGCGCTCGCCGACGGCGAATATCTGTGGATCATCACCAATCCGATCCGTGCATTGCCCTGATCCGGGCCTGCGCGCCTGGAGAGCGGTGAGCGCTCTCCGGTCGCCCCGGTCACGCGAAAAGTCAGAGCACCGCGCAGAGCGCCTCGTTGAGCGCGCCCGGGCTGCCCTTCTCGGTGACGTTCATGGGATTGGTATAGAAGACCGCCGACGAATAGCACCAGTTGAGGGCCACGTCGTTGTCGACCGAGTTCTGCTTGGTGGGGTCGAGCTTGAACGAGAAGCCCTGGTCCTTGCCGGCCTGGCCGGCCCACTTGACCATGCCGTCGATCGTCAGCTTGCTGCTCTTCAAGAACACCTGGTCGCCGTTGGCGCCGTTGCCGAGGGCGGGGAGGTTGCCGTAGAAGGCGGCGGGCGGGTTCGGGTAGGGCCAGGTCGCCATCGTCTTGTAGCCGAGGACCGCGTAGGCGCCGGGCTCGACGACGGCGGAGACGGCGACCTTGCCCTGCTGGGCGGCGTTCTGCGCGTCGTCCTGGATGACGAGGCCGAGCAGGTCGATGGGGAGGGCGGTGGTGTTGAGCACCTCGATCCACTCGCAGTCGTCGTTGTTGCAGGTCGGGTTGTACATGACCTCGGTGATCACGAGGTCGCCGGCCTTGAGGTCCTCGACGCCGAGCTTGGGGTTTTGCGGCGGCATGTAGCCCTCGAGGTCGGCGGCGCTGCGCGGCGCGATCTTGTAGATGCCGAGCTGCTGGTTGAGCGGGCCCGCGGCGGCGGTGAAGGTCGCGTCGACGCCGAATTGCGGGAACGCGAGCTTGTCGGCGATCGCGGCGTACAGCAGGTCGTCGACGACGACGGTGCCGGCCGGCTCGTCGAGCTTGAATTCGACGCCCATGATCACCTCCGAGACGGTCAGCGGGGCCCCGACGACGCCGACGTGCACGGCCTCCCACGGCTCGGCGGTGACGGGGTCGGCGAGCAGGTCGATGGGCAGCAGCTCGGGGTCGACGACCAGGCCCTGCACGCCGGTGGCGACGACGGTGCCCATGCTCGCGTCGATCTCCGTGAGGTCGTTGAACTCCGTGGTCGTGCCGGTGATGTCGACCTCGTCGCCGACGGCCAGCATCGAGATGTCGGGGCCGAGCTTGCCGACGTAGACCCAGACGCCGCTGAACTCGCCGCCGCCGGGCTCCTGCACGAACATGCCGGTCTTGCCGGGGTTGATGCCGGTGACGATCACGTGCTGGACGTCGACCGCGCTCATCGCCGCGATCGTGCCGTCCTGGATCTGGTAGATCTCGTCGTCGAGGGCCATCTCGCCGGTGGTGCCGGTGGTGTCGCCGGACGTGCCGGTGGTCTCGCCGGTGGTGTCGCCGGTCGTCGTCGTGTCGCCGGTCGTCGTCGTCCCGTCGGTCGTGCCCGTGCTCGTGTCGCCGGTGTCCGTCTGCGTCTGCGTCGTCGTGCCCGGGCCGGTGCTCGTGTCGTCCGTCGTCGTGCTCGTGCTCGTGCTCGGGTCGCTCGTCGGGGGCTCGGTGCTCGTCGGGGGCTCGGTGCTCGGGTCGCCGGTCGCGGGCGCCTCGGTCGTCGAGCCGCCGTCGCCGCTGCTGCTGCTCGCGCTGTCGGAGTCGCTGGTGGTGGAGGCGGTGCCGCTGTCGCCGCAGGCGACGGTCACGAGGGCGAGGGTGAGGGCGAGAGCGCGGTCGATATGCATGGGGGCGGACGCTATCGCCCGGGCGGCGGGGGCTCAAGCGCGGCGTCGGGCGGTAACACACGTCACCGCCGCGCGCGCCGTGTGGCACCATGCGCCGGCCGAGGTCCACGCGTGCAGCTACCACACAAGGTCTTCATCGACACCAACAAGGGCAGCAACGCGATCGTCGTGGTCGCGCTGATGGCCTATTACAATGCCTGGCACAACGAGACGGCGTGGGTGTATCTCGCGCTGCACGGGATCTACGGGCTGCTGTGGATCTCGAAGAGCCGGCTGTTCCCCGACAAGCAGTGGGAGCGGCCGGTGCCGTGGTCGCTGGGGCTCGCGACCTACGGGTTTTTGACGCTGTACTGGGTGTCGCCGTGGCTGATCACCAGCCGCGACCTGCACGCCGCGCCGTGGCTGCTCGGGCTGTGCGTCGCGGTCTGGGGCGTCGGCATCTGGCTGCACTTCGTCGCCGACATGCAGAAGCACATGCACATGAAGCTCGCCCCGGGGACCCTGCTGCAGGACGGGCTGTGGGCGAACCTGCGCAACCCGAACTACCTCGGCGAGCTGCTCGTGTACCTGCCGTTCTGCCTGCTGGCGATGCACTGGGCGCCGATGGTCGTGCTGGCCGTCGCGGTGTTCGCCATCTGGCTGCCGAACATGCTGCGCAAGGACCGGTCGCTCGCCCGCTACCCCGAGTTCGCGGCCTGGCGCGCGCGCAGCTGGATGTTCATCCCGGGCCTGTTCTGAGGGGCATGTCCTGAGGGGCATGTCCTGAGGGGCATGTCCCTGGCGATATGTCGCCGACGACATGTCCTTACGAGCATGGCCTTCAGGGCAGGTCGCGGTGCGTGAACGGGCGCTTGCCGGGGCCGTAGTCGGCGCTGACCTGGCCGTGGCCCCTGAGCAGCCAGCGGTAGGTGAGCAGGCCGGAGGCGCCGACGGGGCCGCGGGCGTGGAGCTTGCCGGTGGAGATGCCGACCTCGGCGCCGAGGCCGAAGCGGTAGCCGTCGGCGAAGCGGGTGCTGGCGTTCCAGAACACGTCGGCGGCGTCGACCTCGGCGAGGAAGCGCTCGGCCGCGGCGCGGTCGTCGGCGACGATCGCCTCGGTGTGGCGGGAGCCGTGGGTCGCGATGTGCGCGAGCGCGCCGTCGAGGTCGTCGACGCGGCGCAGCGCGAGGACGAGCGCGCCGTACTCGGCGTCCCAGTCGGACGCGTCGGCGGGGCGCAGCGCGGGGTGGCGCGCGCGGGTCTCCGGGCACCCGCGCAGCTCGACGCCGGCGGCCGCGAGCGCGGCGACGCAGGCGTCGAGCGCCGGGCCGGCGCCCGCGTCCCACAGCAGCGTCTCGATCGCGTTGCAGGCGGCGGGGTAGCTGCACTTGGCGTCGACGGCGATCGCGGCGGCCATCGCCGGCGCGGCCGAGGCGTGGACGTACAGGTGGCACAGGCCCTCGGCGTGGCCCATCACGGGGATCTGCGTGTTGGCCTGGACGTGGTGGACGAAGGCCTTGCCGCCGCGCGCGATGATCAGGTCGATCAGGTCGCGCTGGGCCAGCAGCGCGGTCAGCTCCTCGCGCTGCTCGAGCAACGCGACGCACGCGGGGTCGAGGCCGTGGGCCGCGAGCACGCGGTGGATCACGGCGACCATGGCGCGGTTGCTGTGCAGCGCCTCGCGGCCGCCCTTGAGCACCGCGGCGTTGCCGGTCTTGAGCGCGAGCCCGCCGATCTGCGGGACGGCGTCGGGCCGCGCCTCGAACACGACCCCGAGCACGCCCAGCGGGCACGGCACGCGCTCGAGCACGAGGCCGTCGTCGAGCTCGCGGCGCAGGTCGGCGCGGCCGAGCAGCTCCGGGGCCGCCGCCAGCTGGTCGAGGCCGTGCGCGACGCTCTCGAGCTTGCCGGCGTCGAGGGCGAGGCGCTTGACGCGGGCGGCGTCGACCTCACCGCGCGCCTGCGCGGCGAAGGCGAGCTCGAGATCCCCGGTGTTGGCCCGCAGGAGCCCGGCGCGGACCTCGGGGTCGCGCAGCGCGGCGGCGAGGTCGTGCAGCAGGGCGCCGCGGGCGGGCCCCGACAGGGCGGCGAGGGGGCGACCCGCGGTGCGGGCGGCCCGGGACATGGCGCGGATCGTATCGGTCAAGCGGCGGCTCCGACGGGCCGATCTTGCCCGCATCGCGGGGCCGACGTCGAGGGCCGCCCCGGGGTCGATGGGGTGCGGCGACGCGGCCGGGCGCGCTTGACAGTGGTCGCGGGCCCCTCGACGATGGCGCCGTGGTCGACGTGCTCGCTGCCCTGCACGCGGCGCTGACGGAGCGCTGGGGCGTATCCCCGGGTCCGGGGCCGCTGCCCGCCAACCTCACCGACGAGGCGGTGCGGCCGCTGTCGGCCAGCATCATCGCCGACTACGCGGCGCTCGACCGCGACGGCGTGCTGCGCGACCCGGTGCACCTGGGCTCGTGGGACGCGCTGCTGGCCAGCGCGCGCGAGCTCTTCGAGGTGGCGCGCGCGCTGGTCGACATCCGCTTCGTGCCGCACGACAGCTACGCGGGGTCCGCGGACATGATCGCCGACCTCCGGCGCGGCCGCCTGGCGATCAGCACGTTGAACTGCGTGCACCCGGTCTGGTCGGTCGAGGAGAACTGCCAGTTTCGCGTCGCGCACGACCTGATCGCGCACGTCTACGCGGCCCGCCCGTTCACGCTGCTCGGCGAGTACCAGGCGTTCCACGACCACCTGCTCGTGACCCCGCGGGCCGCCTTGCAGGCGCTGTTCACCGAGGTCTGCGTCTACTCGTCGCTGGCCTACCACGGCGACGGCTACCCGGAGGTCCAGCGCGCGGTCGCGTTCCCGGCCCAGCTCGCCGCGTATCAGGCCGAGTTCATGACCGCGGCGGCGTAGTCACACCTCGGAGAGCACGAGGTTGTCGCGGGTGACCAGCGCGTCGTAGCCGCGCCAGCCGAGCACGCCGGCGATCTCGCTGCTCTGGCGGCCGGCGAGCAGGCGGCAGTCGCCGGCGTCGTAGTTGACGAGGCCGCGGCCGTGCACGCGGCCGCTGCCGTCGCGGACCTCGACGACGTCGCCGCGCGAGAACTCGCCGTCGACGCGGACCAGGCCGACGGGCAGCAGCGAGGCCTTGCGCTGGGCCATGGCGGCGATCGCCCCGTCGTTGACGATCAGCGCGCCGCGGCTCGGGGCCCACGCGGCGATCTGGCGGTGGTGGGTCTTGCGGCGGAAGCTCGGGGCGACGAGCGTGCCGAGGTCCTCGCCCGCGAGGGCGCGCTCGAGCGCGCCGGGGTGGTCGCCGCTGGTGATCAGCACGGAGATGCCGGCGCGGGTGGCGAGGCGCGCCGCCTCGAGCTTGCTGGACATGCCGCCGGTGCCCCCGGTCGAGGTCCCGGCGGCGCGGGCGAGCGCGGCGTCGTCGACGTCGGCGAGCTCGGCGATCCTGCGCGCGTCGGGGTCGGTGCGCGGGTTGGCGGTGAACAGGCCGTCGACGTCGGTCAGCAGGACCAGCAGGTCGGCGTCGAGGGCGACGGCGACGCGCGCGGACAGGCCGTCGTTGTCGCCGAACTCGAGCGCCGGCGAGTCGTGGCCCTGACCGCGGCGGTACTCGACCAGCTCGCGCACGCTGACGCTGTCGTTCTCGTTGAGGATCGGGACGACGCCGAGCTCGAGCAGCCGCGTCAGCGTGGTCCGCACGCACAGCGCCCGGTCGCGGTCGCCGAGGTCCTCCTGCGTCAGCAGCACCTGCGCGACCTTGACGCCGAGCTGGCCGAAGTTCTGGCTGTAGAGCGCCATCAGCTGGCCCTGGCCGACCGCGGCGCAGGCCTGGCGCAGGCCGAGCGAGTCGGGGCGGCGCGGCAGGCCGAGCGCGCGCTGGCCCATGCCGACGGCGCCGCTCGAGACGAGCACGACCTCGCGACCCTGGCGCTGCACGCCGGCGACGCCCTCGACGAGGCTGCACAGGCGGCCGAGGGCGAGGCCGGCGCCCGGGTGGGTGATGACGTGGGTGCCGAGCTTGATGACGATCCTTCGCGCGGCGGCGATGTCCTGGCGGGGGCTCACGGCGGGCGAGCATGCCACAACGAGGTCGACCCGTGACCTCGGGCGAGGTCACGGGTCGGGGGCGAAGTGGGTCGGGGGGCGAAGCGCGGGCGGGGCCCGCGTGGGCTCACTGGCAGGTCAGGCGGACGTCGACGACCTCGCCGGACGAGCGGGCGCCGTCAGGGCCCTCGAAGGTGAAGCGGGCGCGCTCGACCTCGCAGTTGCCGCGGGCGTCGCAGGTGCTGGCGGGCATGTCGTAGTTCAGGTCGATGGCGACGATGCCCTGGCTGGTGAGCGGCTGGAGCTCCCACAGGGTCGAGCGGCGGTCGGCGTCGCTGTCGCTCCACAGCACGAGCTCGGCGAAGCGCTCGTCGGCGGCGGAGATCTGGCCGTCGCGGTTGGAGTCGAGCGCGGCGAGGGCGACGAAGCCGTTGCCCGGGCGGCCGATGCCGTTCATCCGCGTGCCGCTGCCGAACAGCTCGTGCCCGCCGTCGATGCTGCCGTTCTTGTCGAGGTCGATCGCCAGCCACGGGGTCGCGGCCGTCGGCCAGTCGCGCGCGCCGCAGCGGTCGTCCGCCGTCATCGCGAACTCGGCCTGCGCGCTGGTGTACTCGACCGCGCGACCGTCGAAGCTCAGCACCAGCGGGGTGTTGCACTCGTCGCTCTCGAAGTCGAAGTGCGGCACGCCGGCCTGCAGCTCGCACCACGCGACCGCGGTCCCGAACGACGGGTCGCAGAAGAAGCAGACCTCGTAGGTGCCGGGGACGCACTCCGGCTCGACCACGCACGGGCCCCAGTTGGTGCCGTCGCAGAAGCGCGTGCCGGACTGCTCGCCCTCCTTGCAGGAGCGGTGCTCGCCGAACGCGTCGCAGACGCAGTTGAAGTCCTGCGGGGCCGGGTGCATCTCCGGGAGCGGGTCGCACTCGCCGCCGGTCTCGGTGTCGCCGTCGGTGTCGGGGTCGCCGTCGGTGGCGCTGCCGCTGTCGCTGGTGCCGGCCTCGCCGCCCTCGCCGCTGCCCGTGCTGCCGGCACCGCCGTCCTCGCCGAAGCCGGTGGTCCCGCCGTTGCTGGCGCTGCCGTTGGTGGTGGTGAAGTCGGGGTCGGCCCCGCCCTCGCCGGTCTCGCCGAGCGACTCGTTGGCGGTGGTCGCGGTGGCGGTGCCGCTCGGGTCCTGCGGGACGCAGCCGTCGTTGGGCTCGCCGCTCGTGGCGGAGGTGCTGGTCGCCGTCGGGTCGGGCCCGGTCGTGGTGACCTCGGGGTCGCTGCTGTGGCCCTCGGTCGCGGTGGCGTCGCTGTCGGTGCCGGTGGTGTCGAGCGAGTCGCTGGACTCGCCGCCCTTGAGCGAGCAGGCGGACAGGAGGAGGAGGGGACAGGCGAGGAGCAGCAGCGTTTTATTCATGGCGGTTATGCGGAGCCCCTGTACAAGTCCGTGGCCAGGCTGAAAGATCCAACGATCTCAAGGGGTCGCGGGCGGCCGCGGGGCCGCGCCGGCGATGTCCCGGACATGCGTGTCACGGTCGCGGGGCGCCGGTGACGTGGCCGTGACCCGGGCACCGCGCGTGCGGCCGGGGTCGGCGCGCGGCCGGGCTCGTCGACGGCGCGGCCGCGCGGATCAGCGGGCGCCGGGCATCCAGCCGAGCGGGTCGTCGGGCGGGGTCGGCTCGCCGCGCAGGACGCTGCGGCGCTGGGTGGCGATCGCGGCGCGGGCGTTCTCCGCGAGCGCCGGGGGCACGCGGATCTTGGTGTCCTTGCCCTGCAGCAGCACGCCGCCGGTCACGAGGTCGCGCCGGACCTTGCGCACCGCCGAGAACGCGAGCCGCGACACCGCGCCCGCGCGCGTGACCTCGACGATCGCCGCGTCCGTGACGAGCAGCGAGCGCAGGCTCAGGTGCTCGCGCGCCAGCATCAGCAGCGCCGGCGAGACCAGAGCGGCGACCGGCGGCCACAGGTCGCCCCAGTCCTGCGACCAGAACGTCGGCGCCATCGCCGTGACCCCGAGCAGCACCAGCGCGCACGCGGCCAGCACCACCAGCGTCGGCCGCAGGTCGTGCGCCGCCTTCGCGTCCCACCACACCAGCGCCTCGCCGCTGCGCAGGTGCAGCGCGAGCTCGAGCGGCACCGTGCCGGGCGACAGCGGCGCGCCCGGGGCCAGCCGACGACCTGCCTCTTCGGACATGTCCGCGGGGGCAGGTTGTGACGGACCCGCGGTGAGCATCTTCGGGGCCGGGCGGGCCTCGGCGTGGATGACCTGCTCGCCGACGAAGCTGGCGTCGACGTCGACCGGGGCAGCCGGGTCGGGGCGTCCGCCCTGGACGACGCGCAGGCGCGGTCGCGGATCGGCGGGGCTCATGGCGCGAGGTCCGTGACGCGCGCGAGGCGGGCGCGCAGCATGTGGTCGCAGAGGACCAGCGCGGCCATGGCCTCGACCATCGGGACGGCGCGGGGCAGCACGCACGGGTCGTGGCGACCCTTGGGCTGGAAGATGACGGGCTGGCGATCGCGGGTCACGGTGTGCTGGGGGCGAAACAGGGTGGCGACGGGCTTGAAGGCGACGGCGAGGCGGATGGTCTCGCCGTTGGAGATCCCGCCCTGGATGCCGCCACTGTGATTGGTCGTCGTGTAGATCTGACCGGTCTTCGGGTCGACCGCGAACGGGTCGTTGTGCTGCGAGCCGCGCAGGCGCGTGCTGGCGAAGCCGTCGCCGACCTCGAAGCCGCGGCTGGCCGGCAGGCTCATCATCGCCTGGGCGAGCGCGGCGGTCAGCTTGTCGAACACCGGCGCGCCCCAGCCGGCCGGGACCTTGCGCGCGACGCAGCGGATCACGCCGCCGACGGTGTCGCCCTCGCGCCGGGCGGCGTCGATCGCGGCGATCATCGCCTCCGCGGCCGCGGGGTCGGGGCAGCGCACGATGCTCGCGTCGACCTGCTCGCGGGTGATGCTGGTCAGGTCGGGCGCGGGCGCGACGACATCGGCGACCTCGGCGACCCACGCGACGATCTCCACGCCGTGCAGCGTGGCGAGCAGGTCCTCGGCGAGCGCGCCGGCGGCGACGCGGCCGACGGTCTCGCGCGCGGAGGCCCGACCGCCGCCCGCGACCGCGCGCAGCCCGTACTTCGCGTCGTAGGTGTAGTCGGCGTGCGAGGGCCGGTAGAGCTCGGCGAGGTCGTCGTAGTGGTGCGAGCGCGCGTCGGCGTTGCCGATCAGCATGGCGATCGGGGTCCCGAGGGTCCGGTCGGTCCCGGCCTCGAGGCCGCTGACGACCCGCACCTCGTCGGCCTCCTGGCGCGGCGAGGTCAGCTTGCTCTGGCCCGGCCGCCGCCTCGCCATCTGCGCGGCGACCCGCGCGAACGGGAACGGGTGGCCGGCCGGGCACCCGTCGACGACGACGCCGAGCCCGCCGCCGTGCGACTCGCCGAAGGTGGTCACGCGGAACGCCGCGCCGAAGCTGTTGCTCATCGGGACATGTCTCTCAGGTCAGGAACTTTTGGACATGTGCGCGCCACACCTCGGGGGCCTCGATGGCGACCGTGTGGCCGACGTCGGGGACGACGTGGTGGGCGGCGGGGGTCGGGAACAGGGCGGCGAGGGCGGCGAGCTCGGCGGCGGGGGCGAGGCGGTCGAGCGCGCCGGCGAGGAGCAGGACCGGGCAGGCGACGCGCGGGGCGAGGCGGGTCGGGTGGTAAGAGAGGCCGGGGTCGTCGCCGAGGGTCTGCTCGAACAGCGCGCGGATGCCGGCGTAGTTGTTGCGCGTCATGATGGCGCGGACGATCGCGGGGAGCAGGTGCTCGTTGCGGTCGAGGTAGTCGGGGCCGAGCGTGTCGGCGAGGGAGATCCACGCGAGCGCCTCGAGGTCGCCGGTCGCCAGCGCGGCCCGCCACCCGCGGACGACGATGCGGCCGAGCGCGCCGCGACCGGCGCTGACCCCGGTGACGACGAGCCGACGCACGAGCTCGGGCCGGTCCGCCGCGATCGCCAGCGCCACGCGCCCGCCGAACGAGAAGCCGCACAGGTCGACCGGACCGGCGACGCCGAGCGCGGTCAGCAGCGCCGCGAAGTCGTGGACGTGCCGCGCCAGCGAGACGTCGGTCAGCGCCAGCTCGGTCTGACCCTGGCCGCGCGCCTCGTAGACGATGACCTCGCGGTCGGCGGACAGCGGGCGCAGCTGGCCGCCCCAGCTGGCGAGGGTCTGCGTCATGCCGCCGACGATCACCAGCGGCGGGCGCCCGCCGGACGACGCGCCGCGGCGGTCGACGCGGATCCGTCCGGACGCGCCGGTCGGGGCCACAGGGTCGGGGATCGGGACGAGCTCGGGCATCGCGCCGGCACAGCCTACCCCGGGGCCCGCGGCTTGTCTCCCGGCCCTTGCCAGGCCGCGCGCGCGCCTCTATAGCCGGTGGCATGTCCTCGCCCAGCCGCGATCCCCAGGAGCTCGAGCGCCGCGTCATCGACCTCGAGGTCGGCATCGCCTTCCAGGCCCGGACGATCGAGGCGCTCGACGCGGTCGTCCGCGAGTTCGCCGCCCGCGTCGAGGCGCTCGAGCGCAGGCTCACCGAGCTGACCGCAGGCGATCCTTCGGAGACGCCCTGGGCGGTCCCCGGCGGCAAGGACGGCGAGGAGCCGTGAGCGCGGCGCGGCGGTGAGCGCGGGCGTCCGCCGGATCACGGGACCGCGCAGCGGCCGAGGTCGGCGCACCCGGGCCCCGCAACGCCGACATCAAGCGTCGAGAGGGATGATGTCGCCGTCCTCGATCGCAAGCTCGTCCTCGCTGTTGGGATGCATGGATGTCGCCGCGTTCCAGCGCTGTGATCGGCGTCCTCGCGGGGTGGCACGAGGATGTGTCGGTCTGTAAGGCGGCGGGAAGGACCCGGGCGGGTCGGTCGCGACGCTCATGGATCGTTAGAACATGTCGACCCGCGTCGAGCCTGACCGGCCGCGCGGACCTCCGACATATCCGGGGAATGGAATTTTATGTCGAACGCCATGTTGTCCCATCCGTCGCTATTGATGCCGTCGGTCCCGGGCAAGCTCGTCGTCGCCGTCGGCCTGTTGATCATGAGCGTGCCGGTCGAGCTGCGGGATCTGGTGGATCCGCAGCGCGCCGATCCGGCCGGGGTGCTGCGGCTCGGGCTCGCCGTCGGCCTGCTGTACGGGCTGCTGCGCGGGCGCGAGTGGGCCCGCTCGCTGGCGCTGCTGCAGGGCTCGTTCGGGCTGCTGTGCGGCGCGGCGGCGGCGACCTGGGCGCTGCTGCACGGGCAGCTGGGCGGCCTGGAGTTCCCCGTCGCCGTCCACCTCGCCGGCAGCCTGGTGGTGCTGTGGTGCGTGGGGCACCGGGACGTCCGCGCGTGGCTGATGGCGCGGCACCTGCGAGAATGAGCCGCCGCGGACGGCCCGCGGACGTGGGGGGCCCGGCGGTCCGGCCGCGGGCCCCGCGGGTCGCCGCGGAGGCGGTCGAAGATCGCGCGCGGCGGGGTCCGGTGGTGGTAGTGTCCGCGCATGTCCAAGCCCGCCATGCCGGTCAAGCTCATCGTCGTCATCGTCCTTTTGGGGCTGAGCCTCGTGCTCGACCTCTACAATCTTCAGGACCCGCAGACCGGCGGCGCCGGCAACTACATCCGCATCGCGCTCAACATCGGCCTGCTGTACGGGCTGCTGCGCGGGCAGGAGTGGGCGCGGGTGCTGGCCAAGGTGATCGCCATCCTCGGCCTGATCACCGGCGGCATCGCGCTGATCGGCCTGCTGTCGCTGAGCGGCGTGCTGCCGCTCGACTCGACCCTGATGCTCGTGCTCTACATCAGCCTCGGCTACGTGCTCGCGTACAGCGTGTTCCTGCTGTGGTGCATGAGCCAGCACGACGTCCAGGACTGGCTGACGTCCCGCCAGCTGCGCGACTGAGGGCCACGCACGGGCGACAGCTCGGCGGACGCTGCCCCGCTCCCCGCACATGCCAGCGCTCAGCGCCCCCGAGCGGGCGGCCCGTCGAGCTGCGCGAGCGTGGCGAGCGAGGGCGCCCGGGTCTGCAGGCGCGCGGCCACCGATTCGGCCCCCCGCAACACCCGGATCAAGTTGCGCCCCGCGAGCTTCTCGAGGTCCGCGTCGGGCCACCCGCGCCGGATCAGCTCCGCGAACAAATGGGGGTACTTCGAGACGTCCTCGAGCCCGAGCGGCGCGCCGGTCATGCCGTCGAAGTCGCCGCCGAGGCCGACGTGGTCGGGGCCGGCGACGCGGCGGATGTGCTCGATGTGGTCGGCGACCTGGGCGAGCGTCGCGCGGGGCGGCGGGGTCGCGTCGATCTCGGCGCGTCGGCGGCGGCGCTCGGCCGGGTCGGCGAGGCGCTTCGCGGCCGCGAGCGCCGACGTGCGGGTCGCGCGGGCGTCGGCGACCTCCTGGGACACGTACGCCTGCAAAAAGGTCACCATCACCACGCCGCCGTTGGTCGTCACGCGGCGCAGGATGTCGTCGGGGACGTTGCGCGGGACGTCGGTCAGGGCGCGCGCCGACGAGTGCGAGAAGATGACCGGGGCCTCGCTGACGCGCAGCGCGTCGTCCATCGTCTCGGGGGCGACGTGCGAGAGGTCGACGAGCATGCCGAGGCGGTTCATCTCGCGCACGACCTCCTCACCGAACGGGGTCAGGCCGCCGCGGCGCGCGGGCAGGGCGGCGCAGTCGGCCCACGCGGTGTGGACGTTGTGGGTCAGCGTCAGGTAGCGGACGCCGAGCGCGTGGTACATGCGCAGGACGGCGAGGTCGTCGACGATCGTGTGGCCGCCCTCGGCGCCGAGCAGCGACGCGATCTTGCCGCCGCGAAACGCCCGCTCGAGCTCGTCGGCCGTCGTGACCAGCGCGAGGTCCTCGGGGTAGCGGGCGACCATGCGGCGGGCGAGGTCGATCTGCTCGAGCTGCACGCGCACGAGCGCGGCCGGGGCGATGGTGCCGGGGACGTACACCGACCAGAACTGCGCGCCGACCCGGCCCTCGCGCAGGCGCGGCAGGTCGGTGTGGCCGGACGTCGCCTTCCTGAGGTCGTAGACGGCGACGTCGCCGGGGGCCGCGGGGTGCTCGCGGATCGTCCACGGCAGGTCGTTGTGGCCGTCGACCAGCGGGACGCGGGCGAGCACGGCGCGCGCCCGCTGCAGCGCGGGGTCCTCCGCGGGCGGGGTGCCGGCCGGCGGGGCGAGCCACAGCGCCGCGGCGAGGAGGAGGGCAGGGGGCACGCGACGAGCAGGCTACTCGAGATCTCGCGCGGCGAACAGCGGGCCAGTGGTGGCCGTTCGCGTGACCCCGGGCCGGTGTGGCGCGCCGGTGTCACTTTCGGCGCGCGTGCCAGTCGGCGAGGGCCTTCGCTTCCTTCTCGGGTGTGATGGCGAAGGCCGGGGCGGCGCGGCGAGCCTCGGGGACGGTCGGCCACCACGCGAGCGTGTCGCGCACGGTCTCGGCGAGCGGGCGAAAGCCGAGGCCCGCGGCGACGGCCTTCGCGTTGCGGGCGGAGGTGTGGCCGTCGTCGTTGCCCTTGAGCATCACCCACGGACACGCGTCGAAGATCTCGTGGGCGGTGAGGAAGTCGTAGTCGTCGACGAAGGTGAGGCGGGCCCCGGGGTTGACGGCGGCGCGCACGGCCTCGGCGAAGGCCGGGACCAGCAGCGGCTCGCGCGGACCGGCGACGTTGTAGATGCCGGCGGCGCCGTCCTCGATCAGCTTGACCATGAACTCGGCGAGGTCGCGGACGTCGATCACCTGCACCGGGTCGTCGCGGCGGCCGGGCACCAGCACCTCGCCGCCGCGCGCGAGCCGGACCGGCCAGTACGGGAAGCGGTCGGTCGTGTCGCCCGGGCCGATGATGTACGTCGGACGCACGACGAGCCCGCGCTCGCCGAACGTTTGCATGACCTCGCGCTCGCACTGCGCCTTGGCCACGCCGTAGGTCTCGGAGCCGTCGTTCGGGTCCTGGACCTCGAGGCGCACGGGCGTATTCTCGTCGGCGCCGCGGGTCAGGTACGGGTAGAAGACGCCGGTCGACGAGGTGAACAGGTAGCGGCCGACGCTGCCGGCGAGCAATTGCGTCGACTGGCGCACGTAGTCGGGCTTGGTCGCGGAGTCGTCGATGACGGCGTCCCAGCGCTTGCCGGCGAGCGCCTCGAGCTTGCCGTCGCGGTCGCCGATCAGGCGCACGACGTCGGGCGGGAGGTCGGCCTGACGGCGCCCGCGGGTGAAGATCGTGACGCGGTGCCCGCGGGCCGCCGCGTGGCGCACGAGGTGCGGGCCGATGAAGCCCGTGCCGCCGAGCACGAGCAGATCGATCGGGCGGGCCGGCGTCGGCGGCGGATCTGCGCGCGCGTCGGCGGGGGTGGCGGGCGTCACGGTCGGGGTCGGTCGGCGGGCACAGCCGGGGGCGACCAGGCCGAGCGCGCCGGTGGTCGCGGCGGCGGCGGTGCGGAGCAGGAATTCGCGGCGGGTGGTCATGGCGTGGTCGCGGTTGGACCCGCGCCGCCCCGGCGGGCGTTTCGCGGCGCGCGCGGATAATTGCAGCATCACGGGTGGTGGGCCCCGCGGCCGCGACGGTCGTCCGGGAGGCCGGGCGAGATCGCACCGTGGACGGCTGCGACGCGGTTCGCGGGGGTTTTCGCGGGTGCGCGCGCCTGGGGTATGCTGGGCCGCGACGCTGATGGCCCATGACTTCGCGAGCGAGGAGGACCTGCTCGACCGGCTCACCGCGCAGCCGCACGACGTCGTGTATCTGGTCGGCTCCGCGGTGACGGCCCCGACGCGCGCGGGGGAGCCGGGGGTGCCGCGGGTCGACGGCGTGATCGAGCAGATCCGCCGCGTGTACACCCGGCCGGACGCGCTCGAGCGGCTCGAGCGGGCCCTCGCGGCCGAGCCCTCGCAGCGCTATCAGGCCGCGTTTCGCCACCTGCAGCGCACGCGCGGGCAGGACCTCGCCAACGCGATCATCCGCCGCTGCGTGCTGCAGGCGCGGGTGCCGTCGGGCAAGTTCCCGCAGGTCCATCAGGACATCGCGGAGGGGGCGACGGAGCTGTGCCGCGACCTCGAGCGCGACCTCGAGGGCTGGCACCTGCCGCCGGCCGTGCGCGCGCTGGGGCAGCTGCTCGCGGGCAACCCGGGCGGACGGTCGGTGGTGTTGACCTCGAACTTCGACCCGCTGGTGACGGTGAGCGTGCACCGGGCCGGCGGGCGGGCGTTCACGACGGCGCTGCACAGCGACGGCGGGTTCGCGGCGATCGACGGGCAGGGCACGCTGATCGTGCACTTTCACGGCGACTGGTTTCGCAGCGACACGCTGCACACGCCGGCGCAGCTCGGGCAGGACCGGCCGCGGCTCGCGGCCTCGCTGGCGCAGCTGCTGAGCGCGCGCACGCTGGTGGTCCTCGGCTACGGCGGCTGGGACGACATCTTCACGCGCAGCCTCGTGCAGGTGATCCGCGGCGAGCTCGCGTCGATCGACGTGCTGTGGACGTTCTACGGCGGCGACGCGGACCGCCTCACCAGCGAGTACGCCGGCCTGCTCGGCAACCTCGCGCCGGGCATCGAGCGCGCCCGCGTGATGCTTTACAAGGGCATCGACGCCCACGCGTTCCTGCCCCGCCTCGCCGCCGCGCTCGGGCTCGCGGGGACCGCTCAGGCCGGACACACCGGCGCGCCGGTCCCGGACGCGCAGGAGCTCGGCTCGCCCGCCGACAGCATCCTCGGCGCGGTGCCCGGCGAGAGCGGGCTGTTCCGCAGCGGCGCGAGCGACAGCGGGCTGCGCGTCGGACCTGTCCCTTCGGACAGCGACCCGCGCGGCGAGAGCGGGCTGTTCCGGGCGCCCGGCGCGGGCGACAGCGGGCTGCGCGTCGGACCTGCCCCTTCGGACAGCTACCCCGGCTCCGGCGGCGCGCAGGGCGACAGCGGGCTGTTCCGTGTACCTGGCCCTGCGGACAGCAACCCGCGCGGCGCGGGCCCGGCGGACAGCGGGGCGGCGGGCGGGCGCAACCCGTTCCAGCGGGCGGGCGCGCTGCGGGCGGACGCGAGCTCGTACGTGCGGCGGGCGGCGGACGACGCGTTGACGGCGGCGCTGGCCGAGCACCCGCTGCTGGTCGTGCGCGGCGACTTCTCGATCGGGAAGTCGAGCATGCTGCTGCGCAGCGACATGTACTGGGCGCGCGGGGCCGAGGCGGCGGTGTGTCGCCTCGACCTGATGGACATGCGCATCGACGACGTCAACCTGTTCTACGACGAGTTCTTCGGGGCGGTCGGCGCGGCCTACGGCCAGTCGTTCCAGGGCTGGCCGGAGATCGCGGCGGCGAGCCAGCAGCGCCCGCTGCTGCTGACGATCGACGAGTTCAGCGGCCTCACCGAGGAGGTCGCGCGCCGCTTCGTGCCCGCGCTGCACCGCCTCGGCTCGCGCCACGCCGAGCAGATCCGCATCGTCGTGACCACGCGCGACCCGTTCGAGGCGGTGCTCGAGGGCTTCAAGCTCAACAACCCCAACCTCGGCGACTGGCAGACGGTCGAGCTGCTGCCGTTCACCGACGCCGAGCTGCTGGCGCTGCTCGGGCTGCTGCCGCCGCGCGGCCGCGCCGCGGCGATCGGCCAGATCGAGGTCGTGCGCCGGCTGACGGCGATGGCCCCGAAGCCGGCGCAGTGCCTGTGCTTCCACCTGTTCAAGGACGAGCTCGCCGGCCGCAGCGACGCCGAGCTGGCGGCGCGGGTCGCCCGCAAGGAGAGCTATCGATGAGCCTCGAGAACCCGTACCGCGCCGCGGGGGCGTTCTCCGGCAAGGCGTACATCCGCCGCGACGCGGACGGGCAATTGCTCGAGCACATCGAGGAGAACCAGTATTACCCGTACTTCGCGGCGCCGCGGCAGAGCGGCAAGTCGAGCCTGCTGCTGCGCACGATGGCGCAGCTCGACCCGGCCCGCTATCGGGTCGCGCTGGTCGACCTGTCGCCGTTCGTGGTGACGTCGTACGACGACTTCTGGCGCCAGTTCCTGCACGAGGTCGCGCGCAGCGCCAACTTCGATCCGGCCCCCATCTCCCAGGAGGACCCGCGCGACGTGTTCCTGCTGTGGCTGCGCACCTGCAAGCAGCGCCTGATCGTGTTCATGGACGAGATCGACGTGCTGCTCAGCGTCGACTGTCGCGAGCAGATCTTCGCCAAGTTTCGCACCTTCTACAATCAGCGCGCCAAGCTCGAGACGGCCGACCTGCAGCGCGTCCAGTTCGTGCTCGCCGGCGCGGCCCACTCGTCGCGCTTCATCAAGGACCCGCGGTGGTCGCCGTTCAACGTCACGATCGAGGTCGAGCTCGAGGACCTCAGCCCGGCGCAGGTCAGCCAGCTCGCGGTCTATCTGGCGACGGCGGGCAGCTTCGCCGGCTCGGACCTGACGGCGCGGGTCCACGAGCTGACCGGCGGCTCGGTGTTCCTGTGCCAGCTGGTGTTCGAACAGCTGTGGAACCTGGCGGCGCGCGGCAAGTCGCGGCTCGACGCCGGCGACGTCGACGCGGTCGTGGCGACGATCGTCGGCGAGAGCCCGCGCAACATCCATTTTTATAACATCTTTCGTCTGGTCACCGCCGACGCGCGCCTGACGATGCTGTTTCGCCGGCTGACGGAGGGCCAGGAGCTCGGGCAGGAGGAGGCCAAGGAGCTGCGCCTGACCGGCCTTTGTCGCGGCGCGGCGCCGTTTCGCAACGAGATCTACGCGCGGGTGTTCGGGCCCGGCGGGCCGCTGGATCTGAAGGTGGGCGACCGCCAGATCCAGCTCGCCAAGGCGCTCGACGCGGCGATCGCCCGCCGCGATCATCTGAAGGACAACCCGGGCCCCGAGCCGCGCGCGCTGGCGGTCGCCGAGGCGGAGATCGCCAAGCTGCGCCGGGCCTTTCGCGAGGGCACGCAGCTGCAGGTCGGCGACGTGCTCGGCC
>Ga0075163_10001387_pt1 | contig 32540 bp, 32 predicted proteins | sample JI1023141ADNA_FD_71478 | JGI IMG/M metagenome (GOLD analysis project Ga0075163, IMG submission 71478) | Wastewater effluent complex algal communities from Wisconsin, to seasonally profile nutrient transformation and Carbon sequestration -... | ecosystem: Engineered > WWTP > Effluent > Algae...
CGCCAGTATATTCAACTAGTGGTTTGTCCCATTCATAGGTTAGTGAATCAAGTTCCTTATCATAAGCATTATGGTTGTAAGTAAATGGATATCCTGTACAAATAACAGTATTTGGTCGTTCAGCAAATTGTGGAGAAGAATCATAACAAGGGTTTGCATTTTTTCCTACCCCGGCTACATTGTAGCGAAACATTTTAGCACGTAAGCAAAATCCTGCGCTACCTGGATTAGCTAGGTTCGAAATAGCACCATTTCTGCAACATAAATTCCAACTGAAAACCCATCCATTTACACCCGGTATACCACTTAATGTTATTTGATTTGATTTATAAACCAACTCTTCAACTGCACCATTATTAGCGGCAGCTGGAACTGATGGAGTACCATAGGTACCATTTGGAAGTTTGGGACCACATGTTTTTTGATATGTTGAACTATAACAATTTGGCGAAATATCACGTGAAGATTGCCAAATCATGGTTATGCTTGATAATCCTGGGTAATTTGCAACATCTAACGTTTGATTTCCAGGCCCAATGGTGGAACCATTGCAATCCCTATATATCTTCAAAGTAAAAACATATTTTCCATTCGAAAGGCATTCCCAAGTAACCTCCCCCCCCATAAGATGAGAGGCCATGGAACTTGGCAATATTGCGATGTTTAAAAGGACTATAAAAAGTAATTTTTTCATAGGAGGTGTGTTGGGTTTATGAGTTGATTTTGGGTTATTATTTTACTTAATGCACAAATTTATTGAAAAATACAAATAGCTACCTATTTTTTCGATGACTGAAAATTCAAGTTAATAACCTACATTTGTGAATTACTTTTTGATAGTTAAGCATTTAGTAATTTTAGTTATGAGTTATACCTAACTAAAAAGCTATAAATTAATTTACCAACTCAACTGTTTGATCGCAGATAGTTCTATGTAAATAAATTAGTTACAACAAGTAACTTGAAACAGAAATAATAATAATGTTAGTTTGATTACTAATTTATTAATATTCAAGCAATAATACAAAAGCAAAGTATATAAACGAGTAATTGCAAAGTATAAACTTCAACTGCCTTATTTTCAATTTAAATAAGAAAGAATTAACACCAAGTTCACAATTGAATCAAAGTATAAAGTAAACTTTGCCTTAAGAGTTAGTACCTGTTAATAAGTTGTTTACTAATTAAATTGTAGATGTATGTAACCTTTAAAATGATAAATGCGTTGAAATGTTAGAAGAGAGAAAATTAAATAACTAAAAAAACACAACATGGCAAAGCACTTATCACTTCCAAAAAGCGGTTTCAGTTCCTTTTTAGATCATTCATTTTTTAAACTATTTTCACCCATCGATAAAAATAAAGCAGCAGCACAATTAAATTTTGTAGCCGCAGATATTCCGAAAAGTCAACATCAAAATGTAAACTATAATACCGAACTTCCGGCTGAAGAGCCACGTGCACGTATAAAAAAAGATTTTCAGGTGAGTCCCGAAAATCAAACTCAACTTAAACCCGATTCGAAACCAAAGCCAGAGTATGCCGAATTAAAACCCGAGATTAAATTGATGCATACTGGTTTTAATGTGGCAGTGAACTTTGCAAATAATTTTAAATTGGCAGCAAAAATTTACGGTAGACGTGGGTTTGAAAAAGATTTTAAATTTTTAGCAATGGATACTTTTTCACCTTATCTCGACAATCGACCAAAACTGGACGTAAACTTATCTGAAGATCGTGAATATAAAGTTGTATTTATTGATGAGGAAAAGGAAGTTGGACAGGTTAGCGAAATTGTAAAGATTACAATCTAATTTAACATATTTATTAAGAAGCCGGAGTAGTTTTACTCCGGCTTTTTATTTTCCCAAGCAATACTGAATCCAACTCTTTCAATAGTTCTTCCCTCCTGATTTGTAATACTGTTACCGTAGATTTGTTGAATGCAATTCGCCAACGAATAGCCGTATTTTTTAGAAAACTATAATACTGCAAACTATATAATCCCAGCAGCGGGGCTACTAAAAAAGCTATAATTTTTAATGTAATAGTCGGTGCTAATAAAGCAATTAAACCTCCCCAAATTATGAATGAAAAAAGAAATAAAAATGCTGCCGAACCTATAATTACCGATGCAACAAACTCAATATGTTTACAGGTTTTAATTGCAATTTTATAAGGTACTTTATATGGTAAATAGTTGAATACCAAAGAAAGTGCATGCAAAGGAAGTCCAATTATTGCAATTAAACCCTGCATCAAAACCCATAATTTGTTAGCACTTGCTGGTGTTGATATAAATTTATCCTTTACCTTTAATTTACTTAAATCAGAAAAATAATTGTTTGTTTTTTCAGCAATTATTCGAAGTGTATTTTGCTCTTCTTCCATTAGTTCATTTACAGAATCAGATATAGCGCGAAGCAAATCAAATTTATTCTTGCTTTGATCAATTCCCAAATTAGTTGAGCTTGCCAAATAAGGATAATACAATTCAGCTAACTGATCGTAAAAAATATCGGTTTCTTTATGATTCAGATGTATTATTTCCATTCGCATGGAATCTTCAAGTTCCCTAGTAAAAGCAGTAATAGCACGGTTTTCTTCTTGTTCAAATTGTTCCTTATAACGACTTAGCTTAACCGGTGGAGCAAAACGCAAATGCAAATTGCTTCTAAATTGAGAAGGCTTGTTGTAGTTAATGCCTACCGGTACAACTTGTAAATCGAGATTAAAACTAGTCGATAATTCTGCTCCAAATGCGATACGCGCCGTTCCCTTCTTCAATTTCTGCAAGCGTTTTTCTTGAATACAAATTCCTTCTGAAAAAATTATTAAACACTTATTTTCACCCAATAAACGGTAACACTCGGCAAATACTTCCTGATTTTTATGCAAATTTTCAGCACCTTCTTGCAACCTATAAATAGGTATCAAGTTCATTTTACGTAATATCCAATTTTTAAAAGGCGTGTTAAATACATCGGAGCGAGTAAGAAAATGTATTTGTGGTTCAATAAAAACTGCAACTACAACAGCATCCATAAAAGCGCTGTTATGATTAGCAGCGAATATTATTGGTTTGTTTTTGGGAATATTCTGATAACCGCTAAAGTTGATTTCTTTAAAGAAAATCCTCACCGCAGTACGCATAATAAATTTTAAGATAGGATAAAGCATAAGCGAAAGCGGATTGTGAGGTAGTTTTGCAGATTATAAATGAGTCATGCAGTAAGTTAGTGCCAACTAATTTTTAACTAGCTTTTTATTGAGGGTATTTGTATTATAGATTATTCTAGCGATGTAGCATCCATTCGCAAATTCAGCCAAATCAATGTTTTCATTTAAGTAATACTGTGGTAAATAATTCTTTTGAAGTAACATATGACCGGCCAAATCAAAAATTTGAATTGTAATAGCTTCTGCTTTTTTCAACTGTAGTGAAAAATTAAAACTTCCTGTTGAAGGATTAGGGCGAATATTCAGTTCACTTGAACCATTATTTTCATTAATACCAACCGGAACACACCCTTTTGATGCAAATAAAGAATCACGCAAAGTTGTTGATAATGCAGCCCACATTCTAGTTTTTTGCCCAAGAGTAAACATGTGCATACCACTATCGTCAGTATAATCCATGTAATTCATAAACATAGTTCCCGGAAAAGTTGCGGAACATACATCCAAACTCGGAAAAGCAGGCATACCATAATGTTCAGCTCCCTGTATGGGCGTATCTGAAACGAAATCATCGTTGCTGCAAGCACCAAAATCGTCTCCCCATATATGTTGTAAATCAAACCAGTGACCTACTTCATGAGTAGCTGTTCTACCTTTGTTGTAGTGAGAATTGCTGCTGGTTCCAAAATAGCGATAGTCAATCACAACACCATCAGAAGATGCAGATGGGTTAAAAGAAGGAACAGTTGAATATCCTAATATACCTCCCATTGAATCAATTTCACATACCCAAAAATTCAAATAATAGTCTCTATTCCAAATATCTTGTCCACCTAAATTACTTTTGAAATATTTGTTAGTATTACCTATTTCCTTTATGGTAATAGCTTTACGTGTAATACCATTTGTAGGGTTGCCTAAAGGATCGCGTTTGGCTAAACAAAAGTCTATTTCACAATCAACTGCTAATGACTTAAAAGCAGTTGGAATACCGGTTGTATCATAATTACGTTTTCGGTAATCACTATTTAAAATGTCAAGTTGCAGCTGAATTTGTGCATCTGAAATATTTTGGGCTGCATTTCTATAAAGCACGTGAACAACTACAGGTACTGTTAAAACACTTGCAACTTTAGCAGCTTTCTGAGTCTTTGTCCAGTTTTCAATTTTTAGTTCAGAAGCTGCTATCTTGCCTTGCAATTCAGGCGTTGAACTAATTAATTCCTGCATTAACTCAGGTGTTTTACAACGATTTTGCGAGTGGACAGTGGTTGAAAACGCCAATAACAGCGAATAAATTACTGCATTTAAAAGTTGAATTTTCTTCATAAAACAAATGTAGCAATTAGGATTCAGAATAGGAATTCAAAAAATTAAGAATGTTTTTTTCTATACGGTGCAGTACATTTTCAGAGGGATAAATTTGAAAATCGCTGCCGGTAATTTTCTCAAATAATTCAATGTATCGGTTAGTAATTTCGTTTACCCATTCTTCAGACATATTAGGAACTACTTGTCCTTGTTTGCCTTGAAAATTATTTTGAATCAACCACTGACGCACAAATTCCTTTGACAATTGTCGTTGAGGTTCTCCCCTTTTTTGACGTTCTTCATAACCTTCTTTAATGAAATAACGCGAAGAATCGGGTGTGTGAATTTCATCCATCAACAAAATTTTTCCTCCTTGGGTTCCGAATTCATATTTAGTATCCACTAGTATAAGTCCTCGTTTTGCAGCCATTTCAACGCCAGCTCGATAAACTTGTTGAGTATATTTTTTTAACTGCTGATAAGCATCGTGCTTCACCAAACCAGATTCAATTATTGCCTGCTCTGAAATATCTTCGTCGTGGCCAACTTCAGCTTTTGTGCTAGGTGTTATTATTGGCTCAGGAAAAGCATCATTCTCTTTTAATCCATCCGGTAATTGAACCCCACACAAACTACGCTTTCCTTCAGCATATTCGCGCCAGGCGTGACCGGCCAGATATCCTCTAATAACCATTTCAACTCTAAAGGGTTCGCATTTTTTCCCTATGGTCACCATTGGATCTGGACTGGCGATAACCCAATTAGGAACTATACTTGAAGTTGCCGCTAAAAAATGAGATGCAATTTGATTCAACACTTGACCTTTCTGTGGAATTCCTTTAGGTAACACAACATCAAATGCTGAAATACGATCGGTAGCCACCATTACCAACAATCCGTTTGATAAGGTGTATACGTCGCGCACCTTCCCTTTGTAGAAGTGGGTTTGACCCGGTAAATTAAAGTTAGTTTCAGTAACAGCTTTCATCATAATTTCGGCAATAAAATGAGTATTAATTTTCTTTGTGATAGGCTTCAATAATATTTTTTACCAATCGATGTCGAATCACATCACTTGCGTCTAGTTCAATAAAATCAATGCCTTTGACTTTGCTTAGCAATTTTACAGCATGTATTAAACCTGAAGGTTGATTGGGTGGTAAATCAATTTGCGAAACGTCGCCGGTGATAATAAATTTAGCCGAATTACCCATGCGCGTTAAAAACATTTTCATTTGACTTTGTGTGGCATTCTGCGCTTCATCCAGCAACACATAAGCATTGTCGAGTGTGCGCCCACGCATAAAAGCCAATGGTGCTATTTGAATAATTCCATTTTCCATAAATGCAGCCAGTTTATCAATTGGAATCATATCGCGCAAAGCATCGTACAAAGGCTGTAAGTAAGGATCGAGTTTTTCTTTCAAATCACCCGGTAAGAAACCTAAATTTTCGCCGGCTTCAACTGCAGGACGCGTAAGTATAATTTTTTTTACTTCCTTATTTTTTAATGCTCTCACTGCAAGCGCTACAGCAGTATAGGTTTTACCAGTTCCAGCCGGGCCGAGTGCAAAAACCATATCGTTTTTTTCAACACTTTCAACCAATCGTCTTTGATTGGGTGTGCGTGCTTTGATAACTAACCCTGCATTTCCAAAAACAAGCACATCGTCTGAAGAATCTTGCTTTCGTGTATTCGCCGGCTGAGAATCGGCCAACAAGCGCATAATGTCTGTTTCGTTCAGCGTTTGGTGTTTCTTAAAATGCTGCATCAACATCTCAAAAAATTTGCTGAATTCATTTATTAAGTCGCTATCACCTTTTACCTTCAGCGCACTCCCTCTGGCAACTAAGCGTAAATTGGGAAAATTACTTTGTATAAAATCAAGTCTGGTATCATTAACTCCATAAATGTCGAGTGGGTTTACCTCGCCCAATTCAATTATTTTTTCGTTCACGTAGTTGTTACAATTTGAGTAGTGTAATGCAATAATATTTGTATTTTTGAAAAGCACAAATTTAGTAAAATCAAAGACAGAAGTTAATAGCTATATGCCAATCCTCACGCTAACAACAGATTTAGGAACTCAAGACCAATATGTTGCAGCAATAAAAGGTAGCTTAATAAGTCTAGCTCCTACAGCCACACTCATTGATATTTCACACGATATTCCTTCGTTCGATTTTTATAAAGCAGCATACATTTTAAAACATTCGTATTATTTTTTTCCTGAAAAAACTATTCATTTAATTGGAGTAACTCCCTTTTCAACCGATACGCACGGATACCTTGCTGCACAGTATAAAAATCATTTTTTTATTGGACCCGATTCAGGTTTGTTTTCTGCAATATTTGATGAACCTGCTCAACAAATGGTAAAATTAAACGGAAAAGCAGATCCAAAATTTAGAACTTTTTCGCTTATTGATTTGCCTGTAAAAGCTGCTGCCAAATTGCTAAACGGAGCAAAATTAAGCGATATCGGTGAAAAAACTGACAGCTATTATGAGCGAAATTTTTTAAAGCCCTTTGCAAGTAACAATAGCATCGACGGCTATATTACACACATTGATAGGTTTAAAAATATAATTACCGATATTGATTTGAATTTATTCAAGGAGGTTGGAAAAAATCGTGCTTTTACAATTGCGTTTAAAAATTATACCATTCGCGATATTAACACCCATTATGAAGATGTAATCAGTGGTGAATCGATTGCATTTTTTAATTTTCAAGGTTTTCTTGAGATCGCCATAAACTATGGGAATGCAGCTTCATTGTTGAATTTTAACAGGGGCGAAAAAATTAAAATAATATTCAATGATCATACGGATAGTTAAAATGACTTTTGAACCTGCTTCGGTTCCTGAATTTTTAGAACTTTTTACTGCTTCGAAAGAATTGATTCGGAATTTTGATGGTTGCACACAGCTTGAATTACTGAACGATAAACACGACAACACTATTTTTTTTACCTACAGTGTTTGGCAAAGCGAGCAACAGTTAAATGCCTACAGAAATTCCGAACTATTTATTTCGGTATGGAACAAAACTAAACTTTTGTTTTCGGCAAAAGCAGAGGCTTGGTCATTAACAAAACTTATGAGTGTAGCTTGATGAACCACGCTGAATTTATGCTTCGATGTATAGAAGTAGCTGCTAACGGAATAGGAAAAGTTTCCCCAAATCCTATGGTAGGTGCAGTAATTGTGCATGATACAAAAATTATAGGCGAAGGTTTTCATCAAGGATATGGGTTGGCACATGCAGAGGTTAATGCAATTGAATCTGTAAAAAATAAATCCTTACTCAGTAAATCGGTTTTATATGTAAGCTTGGAACCCTGCAACCATTTTGGCAAAACTCCTCCTTGTACCGAATTAATTATAAAACACCGTATTCCAAAAGTTGTTATTGGTAGTTTGGATTCAAATCCACTTGTTGCCGGAAAAGGAATAAAATTTCTTAAAGATGCCGGCATAAAGGTAGTTTCGGGGATTTTAGAAAAAGAATGCAGGGAATTAAACAAACGCTTCTATCAATTTTATGAAAATAAACTGCCATATATTATTTTAAAATGGGCACAAAGTAAGGATGGTATTATGGGCCAGCATCAACATCCCAATTTATCGATTAGCAATGAACTTAGTAGGTTACTGGTACATAAATGGCGCAGCGAAGAAAGCTCAATTATGGTAGGAACAACTACTGCCTTGCTCGACAATCCAACATTAAACGTGCGTGATGTTTCAGGAAAAAATCCTTTACGATTGGTGATTGACAAAGACTTAAAACTACCATCGTCCTTGCATTTATTGGATGGAACAATTCCTACACTTGTTTTTACATCCAAAAAGACAAAATCAACTACAAACCTTGAATACATTCAGTTTCCTAAGAATGTTAATGAACTTGAATTTGTACTTTCAACGCTTTATGAGCGTAAAATAGTATCGATAATAATTGAAGGAGGCACAAAATTGTTGCATTCCTTTATAAAGCAAAACCTTTGGCAGGAAGCACGTATATTCACTTCCGATAAAGTGATTGGCAAAGGAATAGTTGCTCCTATCCTAACTGGAAAAATAACAGCTACAATGCAACTAAAAAATGATACTTTAGTAGTAATAAAAAACACAAATAGTTAAGAAGATGGTAGTAGAAAATTACATGCAGGAAGCAATTGAACTTTCTGTAAAAAATGTAACCGAGAATAACGGCGGTCCTTTTGGTGCAGTAGTTGTGAAAGATGGAAAAATAATTGCACGCGGATACAATCAGGTTACTAGCAATAACGATCCAACTGCGCATGCAGAAGTAGTTGCCATACGAGAAGCATGTAAAGTGCTTGGAACATTTCAGCTAACCAATTGTGAAATTTATACCAGTTGTGAACCTTGCCCAATGTGTTTGGGTGCTATTTATTGGGCGCGTCCTTCGAGAGTGTATTATGCAAATACAAAAGAAGATGCTGCGGCGATAGACTTTGACGATGATTTTATTTATAAGGAATTAGCTAAACCAATTCAATATCGTGAACTTCAGTTTAAACAAGTAATGCGCAATGAAGCTCAGGAAGCATTTATGATATGGAAAAATAAAACAGATAAAATTGAATATTAAAAAATTGCTTACATACTGCCTATTTGTATAAAATGGATGAACTAAGTTACATCACTTTTGCTGAATATGCAGAAGGAATTTATACAGAAAAAGGGAGTAAATTTATTGCTTGTGCTTTTCCGGTTTCAAACGAAAATGAAGTACAGCTGGCCATGCTGCAGGTAAAAGAAAAATATCCCAAAGCCCGTCATTATTGTTTTGCCTATCAATTGCAAGACGATTATTTTAGAGTGAGTGACGATGGCGAACCTTCGGGAACTGCCGGTAAACCTATCCATAACCAATTACGCTCACATCAACTTAAGAACGCTTTAATTGTAGTGGTGCGTTATTTTGGTGGAGTATTATTAGGATCAGGAGGATTGGTAAGCGCTTATAAAACAGCTGCAGCTGAAGCAATTCAAAATGCGAACCTTGCAACAAAGCAGCTGGAAGATACACTCACGTTTAGTTTTTATTTTACCGAGTTAAATGAAGTAATGAAAATCGCAAAGCAAAAATCGGTAGAAATTATTTCTAAAAAAATTGAAAATGAATGTGAGTTAAGCCTTCGATATCCAAGGCATTTAGCAGCTAAACTTGTTAAACAGCTCGATAAAATTGGAGGACTTAGAATTCTTTAAAAACTGCATCAATGCTGTTCAATCCTTCAGTCAGTTCTTCACTCGAAGGCCATCCAAACCCAATACGCATATAACTTTTGTCCATTTCAAACCAATGACCTGGTCCAACATACGTACCGTATTTTTGATTTAATAGTGCATAGAATTTATCGTAATCAATTTCACTTTTTATTTTTGGAAAACACACAGCTCCTCCTTCCGGTAATACATACTGCAATTGCTGTTGCTTATTCAGCCATGATTTTAAGATGGTATAATTAGTTTGCAAATGTTGCGTTAGGCGATGCAAGTGTTTTTCCTTTTTTACTAAAAATTGATAGGTCAATTCCTCGTCAACCACCGAATTGCAAATGCTAATTTGTTCCTTGGCCGCCAAAAAACTTTCTAAAAGTGTTTCATTTTGAGTGATTAACCAACCCATTCTCAATCCGGGTAATCCATAGGCTTTAGATACCGACGAAACAGAAATCACATTTTTACTCATGCTTGCTGCTAACGATATTGGTTTACTTAATGGAATATCACGGTAAGTTTCATCCACCAATAAAAAGCAATTATTCGCTTCTGCTAGTTCAATAAATTGTGCTAATTCATTTTCAGAAAGAACCATTCCTGTAGGATTGTGAGGACTGGTGATACTAATTAAACGCGTGTTAGCGGTAAGTTGATTTCTTATTTTATTAAAATCGGGTTTAAAATCATTGCCTAATTCGAGCTCAATAAAATTTACTTGGCATCCTATTGCTCTTGGTGTTTCAATATTGGTTCCGTAGTTAGGATGCATTACCAACAATTCATCCCCTTTTTGCAAAATAGTAGTATTACAAATAAACAAAGCAGTGGCAGCTCCTGCAGTTAAAATCACTTGAGAAGCATTAATACCAATATGTTCAGCTGCTATCAACTCTCGCAATTCAGGTTTTCCTAAATGATGTCCATAACATAAAACGAGTTGCTTTAAATCAAAATCAAGGTCCTTAAAGAGTGCATCCGACATTGAACTTTCGGTAAGATTACAACGCAAAGTTGAATACCCCATTTGTTCGGGTGATTCAATTTCGATAGGCATTCGGACGTATTTCATTGTGGATGATTACTTAATTTAAATTTCAAATGACAGCATAAAAATTACTTCAATTTACTCCTAAAAACTTTTTTTAATTTTTCTACTTTGGGTCGTATCACAAATTGACAATACGGTGCATCTGTATTTGTGCTAAAATAATTTTGATGGTAGTCTTCGGCTTTATAAAATTTATCAAAAGCAGTAATTTCAGTTACCACAGGCTTCTCGAAAGCTCCAGATGCTTGTAAGAGTTGCTTGTATTTTTCGGCTTTTTCTTTTTGCTGCTCCGTGTGATAAAAAATAACAGAACGGTAATGTGTTCCTACATCATTTCCTTGTCGGTTTAATTGTGTTGGATCGTGCGTTTGCCAAAATATCTCGAGTAATTCATCAAAAGATACAATAGTTGGATTGAATACCAATTGACAAACTTCGGCATGACCGGTAAAACCCATGCAAACTTCGCGGTAAGCTGGATTTTTTATATAACCACCCGAAAACCCGGATTCAACAGAAAGTACACCTTTTAAGTTTTGAAACACGGCTTCTACACACCAAAAACAACCGGCGCCAAAAGTTGCTGTTTCTAATTCTGAAGAGTTTGAAACAAGGTTCATTTTACTTTTTATTTTTAATTGTAGAATCAAAATTTATTCTGTTTATCTGTACAAAATTTCGTAATTTATTTGTCCTTTGTAGAAATTTCATTGGAATCAAATTTATCATTATTTGTGTTGATTAGTATAACACAATACTTAAATAGCTATTATGATGTTTGTTGTTTATATTTTGATGCAAGCATTGTAAATGTTGTAATTTACATTTAATTATGTGTAATGATTCATTATTTTTAGTTTATGAACACTAAGTTTTTTTTCACACTACTTCTGCTTGTTTATTTGTCTAGTTGTGCATCTCCCGGACAAAAAACTGATCCTAACAAACAAGTTGAAACAGCAAATCAAAATGGCAGCAACAATTACCAAAAGATAGAAAAGGGGAAAATAGTAAATCCGGTAATTTGCGGAGCAGATGCGAAGCAAAGTTATGCTGCTTATCTTCCTTCCAACTACGATTCCTTGCTCAAATACCCTGTTCTTATAGCGTTTGATGCACACGCCGGAGGGAGAATTCCTGTTGAACTTTACCATTTACTTGCAGAGGAATATGGATACATTATAGTCGGATCCAACAATTCAAAAAACGGTTTAGATGCTGCAAGTCTTACTAGTATTGCCAATACATTTATATCCGATATAATACAACGATTTGCTATTGACGAACGAAGGATGTATGTATGCGGATTTTCAGGTGGAGCTCGCGTTGCGGCAAGTGTTGCTCAACAAGGAGGTATTGCAGGTTTAGCTTCCTGTTCGGCTGGTTTTGAACCAATGGGAAGTATGTCGTTTAATTTTATTGGCTTTGCAGGAAATGAAGATTTTAATTCGAATGAAATGATTGAATTAACGAAGAAACTGGACATGACCAATATCCAACATCAGTTAATATTATTCAATGGAAAACACGAATGGCCCATCGCAGAAGTATTTGAAGATGCCTTTATATGGTTTGAGTTTTCAGCTATGAAAGACAAATTAATTCCTATAAACAGTGAATTAGTGAAAAAATATTTAACAAAAGCAGAAGCAATTGTTGAGAAATTTAAACAAAGCAAAAATTATTATGAAGCCTATACAGAAGCTGATAAAACAGGAAATTTTGTTTATGGCCTCATTGATTGTAACAGCATCTTAGCAACGCGTACTCAACTCGAAAGTATGCCTGAATTAAAACGCATATTCCTTGAAAAAAGCACTATCGAAAAAAGAGAACGTGAAGTGCAAAATTTTTATCGACAAGCATTACAAGAGCGTGATATAGCTTGGTGGAACACTGAAATTAAATCGCTACTAGAACAAACGCGAAATAAAAATTTACCCAATGAAGAGCGAAGAATGTTAAAACGAAGTGTAAGTTTTTTAAGCTTACTTTTTTACATGGCTTCAAATTCAACAGTCAATCAAAATCAATTGCAGCAAGCCATTGGCTATTTACACTTGTATGAACAAGTTGATCCAGAAAATACTGAAGTGTACTATTTGCAAGCAAGGGTAGCAGCAAAAAACAAAGATGCTTCTAACTCAATTTCATTGCTTCTAAAAGCAATTGATTTGGGGTTTACAGACAATGCTAGGGTACAAAACGAAACTGATTTTTCATTTCTGCAAAATGAATCAGCCATGCAGGAATTGCTAACAAAAATGTCTACAAATCAGCAGAAATAGGTTAAGTAGGAAATGAATTTTAAAATTTCGTTCCTAATATCCTCCGTTTCGTTTGCGTAAAAACCATTCTAAACTGAGCAATGAAATCACTAAAAAGAAAACCCATTTGAGGTGAATTAATTCTTTAAATTTAATTTCAGTGTAAGATACTGGTTTGATTTGTTCGTGTTGCAATAGCTGATTTTGCAAAGAATCTATTTGTGCAGGGAAATACATTTTACCAGCATGTTTAGCAGCTAAATTATACATAAGTTGATGATCGGCTGTGGTATTTATAGCTTCAATTACCAATGGACTTACTGTAAAAGTTCCTCTTTGTGTCATCGTTTTTTCGCCCACTTTTACTTTCGCCTCATAAGTATAATCTCCGGCAGGAAAGGACGCGATACTTAGATGATAAGAAGTAGAAGACGGGCTAAACAAGAATGGGAAGCGCTTCTTTTCAGAATTTATTATTTCGAGATGCACTTCAGGCTGGTTAATAAGTTCATAACTTTCATTGTATACTTCTGCATCAAATTCCAACTGTTCGTTTTCAAATAAATGGTGCTTGGTAAATACACGAAATAAACTCTTGTCGACTTTCACCGATAGGTATTGTACAGTTTTGTGCAGTAGTTCCTGAAAAACCTGGTGTGAGTGATTCTGCTCATAATCGGCCAAACGCCATCGCCAAATACCTTCACCTGTTAAAATTCCAATTTTGCGTGAAGAAATATCATTAAAAAGTAGTAGCGGAAAATCACTACTTACCGCACCAATTTTTTGTTTCAGTAATACCGTTGAAGAATTACTGCTTTTATAGTTTCCATAAGGTGCCAACAAAGGGGGCATTTGCGAAATAAATGAACGGGTTTTCTCACTTAATGTAAACAACGAAAAATTTTCAGCAGGCAAAGCTTCAACTTCATTTGGATTGCCGCGACTTTCTATCACCGATAAGCCCATGTTAAGTGAGGTAAATGCCGGAATATTGCTTTCATTTCCGAGTATAAAAAATAATGGGACCTGTTCAGCTGTAACCAGTTGATTGAGTTTGGAAAAAGGTACCGATACATTCGGCAATTGGTGCAATATAACTAGGTTGTAACCTGAGGTAGAACCTGAAAAATCTGAAGCATATACAACATCTAATTCATAGTTTTCGTTCGACTCAATTGCTTGCTTGATTGCTGCAATATCAGGATGGGGTGCTGCAGCAAGTAAAAGTACTTTTTCTTTTCCATCGAGCACTTCAATAAAAACTTCTTGCACATTATTGTGATACGTAAGTTCGCCTTGAGATGCAGCAATTTTAACCGTGTAACGTTGTATTCCTTTAGCTTTAGCACTAAGTTGTACCGGAATTGTTTTCGAAAAATTGTTACCCGTAAAGACCACCGGTTGATTAAGTAAAATTTCGTCCTTGTTTTGAATGGTTAACTGGGCAGACTTTCCAGCAAAATGATGTGCTTCAAGTGTAATTTCAAGTGGAAAGGTATTTCCGAAAAATGCCATTCGGTTATGCCGTACTTTGCTAATTAGCACATCTTTTTTAATGGTAGTATCGCCCAATGCAACAGTATACACTGGAACTTTAAACGATTTTGCCACATTAACAGGGTCTTCGCCTTTATTGAATATACCATCAGAACAAATAACCAAAGCGCCTAAATTTCGATTCGAATAACGGGTGTCAATTTCATTAAAAAGTGCCGCAATATCGGTTTGACCTTCTGTGAACTTAATTTCCGGATTATCGGAAATTTTATCACCAAAAGTAAGTGAATGAACTTCATATTTAGTGCTTAATTTTTCAATCAAACGCTTGATGGAAGCGAGGTATTCGGATTTGTAAAACGCTGAGTCTTTTCCTATGATTATTGATTTTGAATTGTCTTGTGCTACAACAACAATAGGCTTTTCAACTTCACGAAATGCAGTTTTTAATAAAGGTGATAATAACAGAAAAGCTAAAATAGTTACTACGAAAAAGCGAATTGCGGCTAGAAAGAACTTAAGTGAGGGCTTTACATCAGGAAGGTTGTTCTCCTTGTAATACAAAACAGAAGCGTATAACAGTCCTGCTAAAATACAAAACAGCAAAAACCAAAAAGGTAACTCAGTGACCAAACTAAAATTCATTATTGTACTGGCTTATTTTACTGTGTAAAGGTCCTGATTCAAATGCAAAATCAAGTATTGTTAAACAATGCTTCATACTATGCTAGTGCTGAAAAAATAGTGAAATTCTCAACCTGTCATACAAGTTTCAATAGCTGAAAATTTCAACGAAGGAAGTTTAGGTCAACATTCCGCCGCAAACGTTTATAGTTTGTCCGGTAATGTATGAACTCATATCCGAAGCTAAAAAAACGGCAAGGTTCGCAACATCGTTCACATGTCCACCACGTTTCAATGGTATAGCATCGCGCCATCCTTGAACAGTTTTAGCATCTAGTACATCGGTCATTTCGGTTTCAATAAAACCCGGGGCAATGCTATTGCAGCGTATATTTCGTGAACCTAATTCAAGGGCAATTGATTTTGAGAAACCCAAAATACCTGCTTTTGAAGCCGCATAATTTGATTGGCCTGCATTTCCCTTTACTCCAACCACAGAACTCATGTTTATGATAGAGCCCGAACGCTGTTTCAACATAGGTCGCTGCACAGCTTTGGTAATATTAAAAACCGATTTTAAATTGGTACGTACTACTTCGTCAAAATTTTCCTCGCTCATGCGCATTAACAATCCATCACGTGTAATTCCGGCATTGTTAACCACTGCATCAATGGTTGTAAAATCGGCTAACACTGCATTAATTAATTCCTCGGCAGCTTTAAAATCGGCAGCATCCGATTGGTATCCTTTTGCCTTAATACCATAGGCTGCAAGTTCGGCTTCAAGCGCCTTTCCCTTTTCAATAGAACTCAAAAATGTAAATGCGACATTCGCTCCATTTTCGGCAAATTTAAGAGCAACTGCTCTGCCAATACCACGCGATGCTCCGGTAATTAAGGCTGTTTTTCCCTCAAGTAATTTCATATGATTGAATAAAAATTGGATTTCAAAGATAACAGAAAATTAACACAGAAAAGGTGTTAAAGAATGTTGTAAAATTTTGCCTATAAAAATTTACTCAGCAACAGAAATAGAATCACTGTTCGACTTATCCAAAATCAAAAAAATGTCTTCATTGTCGCGCTTCATCAGGTATTTTTCGCGAGCAAATTTTTCTAAACTTTGCGCATTCGTTTTAAGCTCGTTAATGGCTTCTTGATTTTTTTTTATTTCGTCGGCATAGTACTTTTTGTCCTTCTCGAGTTTTGCTAAAGCCTGACGTGCATTGTACTGAGTGATTAGATCGTATTTATCAAAAAAAGAAATCCACACCAAAACTCCCAAGCCGGCAATTATGTACTTGTTTTTGAGATAAGGAAGAATTGGTCGTAATTTTTTCATCACAACAAAAATACTCATGAAGAAGCTTTAAGTTGTTATAAAATGAATTTTCAATTAACAGTATAATGTTAAGAAACAAAAGTTAAACAACAGCTTGAACAATCCTTGATTACAAAACAATAGCTAATTCAACTTTATAAAGTAGATGCAATCAAAATAAAATTAATAGCATTTAGTTTTTAGTTTTGTGCTCAACAATTAGTGAAATGAAACACAAAATTTTACTGCTTATCTCTTGCTTTCTTATTGCATGTCAATCGGGTTCACAAAAAGAAAACCATGCTAAAATAAGGAACTCCGAAATGAAGGAGCCATTGCTACATGCCAACAAAGGATTGGTAAATAAAGAAAGTGCCGAGATAGAAGCATACATCAGTCGCCGACAATGGAAGATGGAGCCTACCGGAAGTGGATTGCGCTATTTAATTTACAAAAGTGGAAACGGACCTTTGGCAGAAGCCGGTAAATACGCTTATATTAACTACAAGATTTCATTGTTAAATGGGAATGAGTGCTATAGATCGAAGGATAAACCGGAGCGCTTTTTAATTGATCAAGATAATGTTGAAAGTGGTTTACATGAAGGTATTAAACTACTACATGTAGGAGATAAAGCAATACTCATATTGCCTCCACATCTTGCGCATGGACTTATTGGAGACCAGGAAAAAATCCCTCCCTTATCAACTATCATTTACGATATTGAATTAGTTGACATTAAACAACAATGATAGCAAATCGAAAACTTAGCATTTTACTTTTTACAATATCTTTTTTTGTAGCATGTAAGTTTGAAAAACAAAATTCGATATATCCGGGATATAGCAAAACAGACAGTGGTTTGTACTATCACCGTTATACCATAGGTGAAGGCAAAAACTACCCTGAACATGGCGATTTTTTGGAATTACAACTTCTCTTCTTTTTGGATACTGTGCCTTTACAACTGCATATTTTCAAAAACGAATATCAATCGGATACCCTGACTTTTGATTCACTTCAAACGCATTATCAATTGTATGAGGCACTGGAATTGTTGTGTGTTGGCGATAGCTGTTCCTTTATATGTTCAACCGCTCAATTGCTCGACACATCAAAATATACAGGCATTGCTACACTTTTAAAAAAGGACAGTTTTATTCGTATAGAAGCCAAATTACTAAAATTAAAATCTTTTAAGGAACGACAAGAGGAGCAAAAATCCTACTCATTGTGGTGCAGTAATATGTTAACAAATGAATTATCGCAACTGCAAAAATACCTCGATACAACTGCTTTGCCTTTTCCTAAAAATCCTGATGAAAATGGGATGTACTTTTACATCGAACGAAGTGGGAAAGGAAAAATTTGCAAAAGAGGCGACAATATTAGCATTCGTTACAAAGGAAAGTTTTTGAATGGAACTATTTTCGATGACAATACTTTGCAACAAGAGGCACTTAACTTTAATTTGGGTGAATCGGGTCAGGTGATTAAAGGCATTGAACTGGCACTTTATAAAATGCACGAAGGTGATAAGGCAATTTTGCTCCTCCCCTCCGCTTTAGCCTTTGGCAGCAAGGGCGATGCGGGTGGTATTGTGAGTCCGTTTAAAACTGTTACTTTTGCGCTCGAAATTTTAAAAATCAATTAATTTAAACAAGCTAATGAAGAAAAATTTAACAAAAGGAATTGCCTTTGCAGTTCTGGGTTTCAGTGTGCTGGCAATAACTTTTACCGCTTGCAAGAAATCGAAATACCCTGGTTATGATGAAACCGAAAGCGGGCTTGCCTACAAGTTTCACAAAAAAGGCGATGGTAAACAAACACCTAAAGAAGGTGATATTATGAGTATGGTAATTGTGTATAAAAACAGTAAAGACTCAGTTATTTTTGACTCACGTAAACAAGGTCAACCTATAATGGTTCCTTTACAAAAGCCTAGTTTTAAAGGTGGTATAGAAGAAGGTTTTGCAATGATGAGCGTTGGCGATAGCGCTAGTTTTGTGGTGAACGCTGATTCTTTTTTTGTGAAGACTTTTAAAATGGAAACTCCAAAATTTGTTGAAAAAGGAAGTGGTATTTATTTCGATTTAAAGTTGGAAAAAGTTACATTAAAAGCTGACTTTGAAAAAGAACAAAAAGAAAAGCAAGAAGCACAAATGGCTGATATGGAAGCTCGTAAAAATGCTGAATCAGCGAATCTTGCTAAATATTTAAGCGACAATAAAATTACTGCTACACCTACTTCTACTGGATTAATATACGTTGAAAATGTTAAAGGTAAAGGAGCTAAGGCTGAAAAAGGTAAAACTGTTTCTGTTCATTATACCGGAACTTTGCTTGATGGAACAAAATTTGACTCTTCATTTGACCATCCGGATAAAGCGCCTATTGAGTTTCCATTAGGACAAGGGGCTGTTATTCCGGGTTGGGACGAAGGCATAGCTTTAATGAGTGTTGGAGGAAAAGCAAAATTTATTATTCCATCATCATTAGCTTATGGTCCAAGTGGACAAGGACCGGTTATACCTCCATACAGCACACTTATTTTTGAAGTTGAACTGGTAAACATTAAATAACTATGAAAAAATTAATCAGCAGTCTGCTTGCGCTTGCAATTATGTGCGGAACAGCAGCAAAAGCACAATCAAAAAAAGAAACAAAATCAACTGAAATGTCAAAAGACGAAACCGTTACTACTGCTTCGGGATTAAAAGTATTGGTAACTCAAAAAACCAAAGGTGCTATGCCAAAGGCAGGCGATAAAGTTACTGTGCATTATACAGGTAAACTAACTAACGATTCAGTGTTTGATAGCTCAGTTAAACGCGGTCAACCATTTTCGTTTAAACTTGGAGCCGGACAAGTAATTCCTGGTTGGGATGAAGGTATTGCAATGTTGCATAAAGGCGAAAAAGCTACTTTAACAATTCCATCTGCTTTAGGATACGGTGAACGTGGGTATCCGCCAATTATTCCACAAAATGCTACTTTAGTTTTTGATGTGGAATTGATTGATTTTGTTGAAAGTATTGCTCCTAAACCTTATGATGTTAAAGGAAAAGATACCTTAAAAACTGCTTCCGGTTTACAATACATCATGGTTCAAAAAAATGCTTCAGGTGTTCAGGCTGCAGCCGGAAAAACAGTATCGGTGCATTATACAGGGTACTTAACGGATGGAAAAATGTTTGATTCATCGGTTGAGCGTGGTGAACCAATTAGTTTTGGATTAGGCCAACACCAAGTAATTGCTGGTTGGGATGAAGGAATTGCCTTGTTGAAAACAGGAGAAAAGGCCCGATTAATTATTCCTTACAACTTAGCTTATGGTGAAGGAGGACAAGGACCAATACCTCCAAAAGCAACTTTGATTTTTGATGTGGAGTTGATGGATGTGAAATAAAAAAAACAGATTCAAAAAAATCCCAACCGTTAATGCGGTTGGGATTTTTTTTGCTCGTATGTAGCTTGAATTCATATTTTTTTCCAACCAACGGTTATAATACCTACCGGTGAATAGCAATTGATAGAGTTACCTTTCAGTATAACCTTAACGATGTGTCCAATTGTAGCAACAGCAAATCGCTAATTTAATTTTAAGTTAATTTTCAGCACTACCATCTTTGATTCTTGATTATTTATTGCATTTTTACAATACAAGTAATGATTGTAATTAACTAGCATCTATAATAAAATCAATTCCTATTAAGCTAATTATAAAATGACGATAGATCAATTCACAAAGGAGTTTGAATCGGCTAGATCACAATTAAAATCGTATCTCTTACGAATAACAGCAAGTATTGACGACTCAGAAGATATTATACAAGATACCTTTATTAAGGCATCGTTGAAGTTAGATACCTTTCGTGCTGAAAGCAGTGTAAAAACATGGATTTTTACTATTGCTTCAAACATTGCAAAAGATAATTTGCGTGCTAAAAAAAGATGGCCCGAAACTGTAACTGATATATGCAGAGAAAAGGCTTTGACAAATCCTGACTACTTTCCCGAGATAGCCAAACTCATGCAAAGTTCTCAACAGACGGAATTTGAAATAAAAGAGCACATCACATTTTGCCTTACTTGTATTGCAAAATCGCTTCCATTAGAGCAACAAATTTGCCTCCTATTAAAAGAAATATACGACTTTAAGGTTGCAGAAATATCAGAAATACTCGAAACAACTGAGGCAATGGTAAAATATTATTTGCATACCAGTCGTTCAAAAATGGTTAGCATTTACGAAGGACGTTGCGCGTTAATAAATAAGGAAGGCACTTGTCATCAATGTTCTGAATTGAATGGAATATTTAATCCTAAACAAAATTTTGAAGTTGAAAAGAATAAAATTGAGTTTGCTAAAAAGGCGAATGATCCGAATCGTGAACAACTTTTGGATTTAAGATTTAAGATTATGAAAGAAATTGATCCTTTTAAATCGAAAGGCGCTATACTGCAATTGCATCATATTCAGCATAATAGACAAATAATGGAAGAATTTTTCGAAAAAAATGAAAATTAGCCTATCGTTTTGTTTTACCCAATCGTCAAAAGGGTATAAACAATAAAAAATAGAAAATGACAACAGTAGCATCAAACGGCAAAGCCGTAACTAACAAAAAAACCTTCAGTCGAGAAACGGCTGTGAGTATTGACATTCAGTCTGATAAAAGCATTATTTGGGCATTATTGACGAATGCAACAGACTTTCCACGATGGAATTCAACTATACTTTCGATAGTTGGATCAATTGGAAAAGGCGAAAAAATAAAATTAAAGGCAAAGCTCGACCCTAAAAGAGAGTTTAAATTAACAGTTAAAGAATTTGATCATGAATCTAAACTTGTTTGGGGAGATGCTATGGGTAGTAGAGTTTATACGCTAAAAACTATTGGTAATAATCTAACAAATTTTTCAATGGTTGAAAAAATTGGTGGTCCACTTTTTCCATTGTTTGCCAAAATGATACCGCCTTTTGATGAAGCATTTGAGCAATTTGCAAAAGACCTTAAAAAAGAAGCAGAAACTATTACAAAAACAAATTAAAACCAAAAATATGGCTTATAAAATTGGAACAAAAGAAAAACCAATGGTATTAAAAACACCACCATTGACGAGTGAATATACCATGCATATTGACCAAAAAGATGGGAAAGATGTGCTGGTTTGTACTGTAGGTAAAACAGTATTGCATTACAACATTAATATCCTTGACGACCTGCATCAGATGCTGAAAAAGCATGGCGATTGGATGGAACTTGGAAGTGCCGATGAACAAAAACCTGCAAAAGAAGCCACAGTAGAAGCTTGGGGACGTTCAGAAAAAAATCCTGTGGGTGGTTGGTATGGACTAAAAAAAGGACTCCGTGGACGCGTTGGTATGTACATTCCACCGCTTATGGAAGCGCTTGGACTTGCTGAAGTTACACACGATGCGAAGGGCAATAAAATGAAAGCAAAATAATTTATTTTAAAGGAAGTAGAAGCGCCGTCGACACTTGTTAATGGTGCCTTCTCTCCTATTTTGAGTTGCAATTTTTAAGTACCTAAAGTATAATCCATTCTAAAATAAAAGTGAGAATGAAACTATCATTTGTTATTCAAAAAGAATCCGATATAGTTTTTGATTACCTCACAGATATGCAAAAATTTGCATCGGTTCATCCAATAATATCGAGCATTGACCCACTTTCGAATGAAAATTATTTGGTTCACGAAACACTTAAAATTGGTTTTATTCCATTTTCATTTACTTATCCTGTAACATTAATCAAAGATGAGCAAAGCAAAATAGTCATTATAAAAGCAACGGTCTTCAAATTAACTAGGATAGAAATGAAATTTAGCTTAGTTGCTGACAAAGATTTTACAAGAATTGAAGAAGAAATACTTTTCAAAACAATTTTACCAATCAAAAATATCATGAAAAGGATTTTCACAAAACAGCACCAGCTACTTTTCAAAAATATTGAAATGACTAATAACAATAATTTTGCTTAGTTTCATCTACAACCTAAGTACAACAGTTATAGCTTTCCTTAATTATCAATTCGAAAATTACTTCTTAAAAAGCAATTTGATTTAATTGCCTGAATTAAAAGGTGAATCTTTCTTCAAAAGCATTTACAATTCTACAACACTTAGGGAATATTCGTAAAAACGAACTTATAAGCTGTAAGTTCCCGAATGCTTTACTACAAAAATCCTTCTGAATTGAATTTTAATAAACACTAGTCTGCTATTCAAACAACTGTTTAATTGTATAATTTGTTAAAATATAAACTACTCTATTTTTATAATTGATATATCAATTATATTTGTATCAATTAAATTAAATTTCATGGAAAAGCTTGAAGAAATAATTTTTTATACACTCGAAAAATCTATTAAATCATACCGGCAATTTGCTCAAAAAAACATCTCGAAGGAAGGATTTGATATTACCATAGACCAATGGCTAGTGTTAAAAACTATAGAGAATAATGCAGGAATAAATCAACAACAAATTGCTTTACATGTTTTTAAGGACTATGCTTCAATCACACGTATAATTGAAATTTTAGTAACTAAAAAGTACCTGGAAAGGAAATTTCATGAGTTGGATAGAAGAAGATTTGATTTACGCATTACAAAAATGGGTTTAAAAATTCTACAGAGTTTAACACCTATTATTAAATCGAATCGAGAACAAGCACTTCACAAAATTTCCAAATCAGAAATTGAATTATTGAAAAAGGTGCTAACTAAGATCACGAATAATTGTAATTAAATGAAAAAAACGCAAGCCTTGTTTGCTAGTGCATTCATTGTTCTGATGCTGTATACAAAAGTTAAGGCACAAAATAAACAGTCTATTAAAACTGTATTTACAAGTGAAGAATTAAAACAAGATTTTTTAGCTTTCCGTTTTTGTTTGGAAGAAAGTCATCCCGGACTTTATGAATATAACTCGAAATCAATAATCGATTCAATTTTCAATGCCAATTATTCCTTACTAAACAAAGAAATGACCGGTAGAGAATTTATGTTATTCACATGCCGGGTTGCTTCAACAATTGGAGATGGTCATTTAAGGATTGTACCGCCAAAAGTACAATTAGACTCATTAGACAATGGACCAACTGCTATTCCTTTTAATGCGTATTGTATAGATTCTAAAATCTATGTTAGAAAAAATTATTCTACACTAGACGATAAGGATTTTCTTGGCTCACAAATTATTTCTATAAATGGACATGCGATTGAAGATTTTATCAAAGAATTTTTGCAACTATTTCCATCAGATGGCGCTAACCTAAGTCATAAATACAGATTACTTTCTAGTTCGAGATATTTTACACGGTATTTTAGTATGCTTTATGGTTATACAGAGCAATATAAAGTAGAATATATATCGCTTAACGATACTGTGCATAAGACAAAAATACTTGATGGCTTAATTTTCGATAAGTTATTAAGTATAGCTGAAGAGCGTTACCCAAACAAAATTGAAGAACAAAAACCTGCCTATTTTAAAATAAATGAAGCTAATAAGTATGCCTATTTAAAAATAAAATCGTTTGATAAAAGTCACTATCAAAAGAGTAAACTGAATTTTGAGAAATTTCTGAAAGCTTCTTTTAAAAAATTAGAATCGGCAAAAATTTCAAATTTAATTATTGATGTTCGCGACAATGGTGGCGGTACCGATGAATATGGCAGAATATTATTCTCGTATTTTGTAAACAAACCTTTTTATTATTATAAATCACTGCGTATGAATAAAGAAAGTTTTGATTGTTTTAAATACACCAACAGACCCAACATGAAAGCTCCTAAGGGAATGTTAAAAGCGAATCAGGAAGGTACCTATGACAACATACAACATCCAAATATTGGCGAGTTGCAACCTTCTTCACCTGCATTTAACGGAATTATTTATGTGTTAATTAATGGTTGGTGTTTCTCTACTACTAGTGAGTTTTTGTCGCAACTGCATTTTCACACAGATGCTGTTTTTATTGGAGAAGAAAGTGGTGGTGGATATTATGGTAATTGTTCTGGACCTACCCCAGACTTTACTTTACCGAATACCAAAGTAAGAATTGAAATTCCTTTAATGAACTATAAAATGGCAGTTGAAAATTATCCCTATGTTGACAGAGGTTTAATACCTGATTATCCTATTACTCCAAGCATAGTTGACAAAATTACCAATGTTGATTTAGAATTAAACTTCACAAAAAAACTTATTGAGAAGGAAATAAATCCTGAAAAACAAACAAATCCAATTGATACTAATAAATAGGAAAAACAGAAATTTATATACCTAATAAAATGATTTAAAACACAATGTAATAGCAATAAGATTAGACATTTGAAGAAATCCTAATTCAAATTTTAAGGAATGAATTTTTCTGTCTTCTATTCAATTTTATTTATTAAACCGAAGATAATCCATCATTAAAAAAACAATAATTAAAACAACAAAATGAGAACATTTATTTTTTTTATTTTAAGCCTATTAGCTACGAGAGGCATATCTGTAAATAATAACACAAAAATTGAAATCCCTTTTTCACTCGATCGAAATTTGATTTTAATTCAAGTCAATATTGATGCTATTGGAAACAGAAATTTCATTTTTGACACAGGTACAGAAGGTATTATGTTAATGGATAGCATTGCGAATAATTACAAGGTATCGGGGCTTGATACGATTGTAACGCCAACTGGCGAATTTGTTGGAACACAGGAGAAAGTAGAAATACCAAAAGTTCAAATTTCTAACTTAACATTAGAAAAGCTAACTGCTATAAAGATGCCTCGACAACTACTATTTTCAAAAAATGTAATTGGCATAATTGGCATGCAAACCTTTGTTGGTTATATGATAACATTTGATTACACTAACAACAAACTAATTTTAGAGAAGGGGGATTTGAAAAAAGAATCGACGGTAATACCAATAAATTTAGACCATTTATTAGAGGCCAATGTTAAATTGAACAATAAAGAAGTGTTAGCACATTTTGATTGTGGGGCAGCAGGTTATATTTCGATACCAAAGAGTTGGAGTGATCGTTACAAATTAAAATCTGAACCGGTATTTTTGACGAAAGGAAAAACACCCATGGGAGATTTTGATGTGTATAGTTCTGATTTAGATGGAACAATTGAAATTGGAGACTATAAAATTTCCAATCCTAAAATAAACATTGTAACAGGTGACTTTTTCTATTCAATAAATTTTGGTTATTTATTTTTTAAAGATCATTTAATCACAGTTGATACTAAAAATAAGTTAATGCAAATTAAAATGTTAAAAGATAAATAGGCATTATCCTACCTAGAGTTGAGTAACCATATTTACGTTGAGGTTAGGTAACTCTGCTTTTAATGGATTAGTTTGATTCCATTCGCTAAAACACCAACAAAGTTAGTATGTGAGATTGCGCATTGCTGATGCACAAAGAGTAATTCGTGAAGTTATGATTTCAAATTACCAAAACAAGCTCACTGTGAGGTAGCCAAAATACAGTGCCTGTGCTAAGAACAACATACCCCAAATGGGCGCAGGTATGTAAGTAAAATCGCGCAAATTACTGGCATCGCCTGCATTTGAAGGTTCGTTCATGCTTATCCAACAAACCGTTGCAGCCGAAAAAATCGATTCAAACAAAACCAAGGATGAAAAGAAAACAGAACAAGCAAATAAGTAATCGGGTAATCGATAGTAAAATACCCATCCTAAAATTCCCGAAAAAATTAACAGCCAAAAAATGCCATATCCATTGCGAACCCAAAACAATAGATTAACAATAGCGAACGAAAAGAGAATATAAAACACCCATGTATATTGTGCTTTACTTATAAGGTAAAACAGTAAATAAGCCGTTGCTGAAGCAAAAAAGTATCCTGCCAAAGCAATAAGAACTCTAAACAACCAATAGCGCGATTGAGTAGTTGCAGCTCCGGAAGTATCGCTATTTAAATCGATGGAAACAACGGAACCACTGGTAAGTAAGGTAATTATAGCATGACCACTTTCGTGAATTAAGGTATTAGTAGAACGGAAAAATTTACCGATACGAGGGATTCTACTCACCAACAAAGCTGCTGCAGCAAAAGCTATCATCAACAATTGCGACCTTGCCATTCTCTTAAAATTTAAAAATGAGTTTTATATTTAGTTGCCTCTGTGTTAAATAATTTGGAATTGCATATTGCCGAGCTGTTACATCTGTAACCCACAGATAGGAAATTGTGTTACTAATCTGTAACAAGTTAAACACCTCTGCACTCGCCCAAATTGACTTGAAAAAACGGAAAGGATTTCGGGAAGGTAACTTTTTTGTTTCGCTCAATAGCTGTTTCGAAAATCCAATATCTACTCTTCTATAGGGTGGTATTCGCAATGTATCCTTGTAGCGATCATAACTTGGCGGACCAAAAGGAAATCCAGAACCATACAATAAATTTAAATGCACTTTCCAACTTGGAAATCGTGGAATATAATCTTGAAAAAATAAAGCCACATTTACACGCTGATCGGTAGGCCGCGGTATATAGCCGGGAGTATGCAAAATACTATCGGTTGCCACTTGGTCAAATGTATATCCTTTAATTATTTTATTTCCCTTTTTGTTGTAATAATCATAGTAAAAATCGTCCTTAATATCCTCACGTGTTTGCATCACACTCACGCTAATCCATGATTCCAGGCCTTTTACAAATTCTCCGTTAAGTTTTAAATCAATTCCAGTAGCATAGCCTTTCGCATTGTTTTTAGCATAATATCGAATGCGCACATTATCTATTTCGTAAGGAACTAAATTGTCTAATATTTTATAATATCCTTCTGCAATAAACTTAAATGGTCGTTTCCATATTTTAAAATTATAATCACTACCCAAAACAAAATGTATAGATGTTTGGGCTTTTAGCTGATAATTAATAGTTCCATTTAAATCGCGCAACTCTCGGTAAAATGGCGGTTGATAATAGTATCCTGCAGACAAGCGAAATACGAAATCGCGTTTCCAGTTTGGTATTACTGAAAATGAAGCGCGGGGACTAACTAAAAGCTGTTTGTTCACATCCCAGTAGTTGCTACGAATTCCGGCGGTAAGTGAAAATAAGGTAGTGTCTCCAAAATTCCAATGATGTTGTACATACTCACTAATACGGTTAGAACTAAGTGTATTTTTTGCTTTAATTACTTGCTGTAATTCGAGCACATCAGGTTGCGTTTGAGGAATTGAAAAGCCGGCACTATCTTGCAGTTTCCATTCACTTATTTCGTCATTGATATATTCTGATTGATATTTAATTCCCCATTGCAAATTTTTGTAATAGCCCTTTTGCTCTAAGTTGAAAACAGTAGCTTGCAGTAAATTTCGACCATGTGTAAGATAACTCCCTACATTGCCCAAGGACGTTACATCTCCAAAATTTTCTTTCCCAAAATCGGTTTCAAGTTGACCAATAAAATATTGTCCTAATACATCAAATTTTTCGCTTTCAAAAGATCTAAATGCCGATGAAATTAATTTAAGAGTAAGCTCTTTTCTAGGTTTCAAAATAAACGAAACTGCGCCTAAATAGGTATCGAAATTATTTACCTCACGACCTTCAAAAAATACCTTTAAGCGCAAAGCTGTATTTACTGTACCAAAATCGGTTTCACGGTCTTTCGGAATAAATCGGTATTTATTTTGGGCATAATTTCCTAAAACCGCAATTTCAAATTCAGGAGTAAATTGATAGGTTATATATAATTGCCCATCAATAAAACGAGGTTTGTAATCGCCTTTGGTATCTAGCGATTTTAGTAAATAGCTATTTGAACGCTGGCGTATTCCGGCAATACAACTTAGTCGTTTGCTTTTATCAGAACCTTCTAAAGTTAACGATGCACCCAATAAACTAGCAGTAACGTTAGCAGCAAACTCCTTGGGCTTTCTGTAGGTTACATCAAGTACACTACTCATTTTATCTCCATAACGTGCTTCAAATCCTCCGGCAGAAAAAAGCACACCTGAAACCATGTCTGGATTCACGAAGCTAAGTCCCTCCTGCCCTCCGCTTCTCACTAAAAATGGACGATACACTTCTATGTCGTTAACATAAATTAAATTTTCATCAAAATTTCCCCCACGTACATTGTATTGCGAGCTCAATTCATTATTGCTGCTTACACCCGGAAAAGTTTTAAGTAAAGCTTCAATTCCACCTGAAGTTGGCAAAGCTGCAACCAACTTAGGATCAAGTCGTTTTAAGGTACTTTGCCGTGTTGCTCGGTCTTCAATCTGAACCTCATTAATGCTAACAGCATTGGACTTTAACTTCGGACTAAGCTTGATTCGCTCATTTGATTTAGCAGTAACTTCAAGTATATATGTTTCAAAGCTAATGTGCGAAAAAGCAATACTTACTTTACTTCCTGCAGGAATTTCCAATTCGTATTTACCACTAGCATCAGTTTGGGTAGCACCCGGTAATCCAATAACCGAAACACTAACAAACTCAATAGAACTGGAGTTTTCTAGGTCTTTTATTTCGCCATAAATAGTTGCAGTGCTTTGTGCCTGTGTTTTAATAGCAAACAACACACACAAAAAAAACAGCGAAAAAAAGTATGAATTTTTATCGGGTGAAAATTTCATTCAAACCAATTATTTGCGCTTAAAATCTCCATTTTTCCATGCCTGTATAAATTTTGCCCAGGCAATTGGATTCAGTAAATTATTAGGAGGTAATTGTCCTGCATAGTACAAGCGACTATTGCGTTGTTGCAAATAATATTTTTGATTCATAGCTCCATCCATCGACATGCTTTCGCCGCGCTGACGCATTGCCTCACGTTCTAAATTTCGCTGAGCACGTGCCATATCATCGTTGGGCAATTCTAAATTTATAAAGGCTTGTTTAAATTGTTCTTTAGTAGGCCAAGGATAAATAATTGCTGTACTTAATAATATTGTATCTCCATTCAACATTTGAATAAGAGAATACCTCGATTCTTCAAGACTATCGGGAATAGTAAATGTACTTTTTTTATAGCCCAATGCTGAAAATTCTATTACATCACTTTCCTGAGCTACAAAAGAAAAATATCCGTAATAATCACTTACAGTTCCGTGATAGCTGTTTTTAATCATGATGTTTACAAAGGGGATTGGTTGTAAACTATCACCATTTACAACTACTCCGGAAAACTGTATTAATTTTTTATTTTGTTGCGCTTGAACAAAAACGAAGGAACAAGAAATAAGTATTATCAGCAGTGCTATCTTCTTTATCATTAGTAGAATTGAATTGAAAAAAAATTAGAAATCTAATTCAGCACAAATAAACGGATAATTGCGCAAAAAAGGTAACGCTAAATCAGTAAAAAGATTGTTGTTAACGGAGTCTAAAATTTCACTAAACACCCAATTAATTGAGCTTATAAGGAGCTATGAGTTGAAACTCAGGAATTACAGCTTCAAAATATAAACCGTCCGAAAGGCGCACCAATGTATAAGTACCATGCATTTTACCCAAATCGGAAGTAAGGTTGCAAGCACTTTCATATGTAAATGCTTCACCGGGTTGCAAAATAGGTTGTTCACCAACTACCCCTTCTCCTTCTACTTCACTTTGTTCGCCCGAACTGTCAAAAATATACCAATGCCGACGCAATAGCTGTACAGCATAGTCATTTTCATTTTCGATGGTTATGTGATAAGAAAACATAAAATGCAAATTATCGGGATTCGAAAATTCTTCCTGATAGTTCGCAACTACTGATATACGTATACCTTTTGTAATTTCTGTAACCATAAAATTTAAAGTCGGAGGCAATGATAGGAATTAGTTTAAGAGTAACACAATTTATTATCGAAATGTTCTTAACAGAAAAATGTTCTTAAAATTGAACGCTAAAAATGTTAAAAAAATAAAGTAATTGTTTTTTACTCAACGTCCTGCGCTGTTTATTCTTTTAAAACCAACGAGTTGATCGTAATAGGTTCCAAATGTTTGATAATAAACTAAAATGAAATAATCGTTTTCGGTTTCGTAATGACTACCTTCAAAGGTACTTTCATCAGGGAGTAATTTACTTTGAGGCACTACAACATACTCGTAGTTATAATAGCCTTGTTTCAGATAGGGTGCAGCTTTGTAAGCCGATACACTGCTATCGTATTCCATTTTAAAATCGGGTAAATACGACCAATTACTCAAAGCTCCAAAAACATACACATCGGCATTTTTCAATGGTTCATTTACCGGTAAGTAAAAATGTACATAAGCGTAATCGGCTTCAACAGCAGCATTGGCACCTGTTATAGTTCGAATTAAATAATTCCCATTAATATCGCGTTGGGTGCTGTAGCGTTTAAAACTGCGACTTTCATCGGGCAGTAAATAAATATTGTTTTGTTTGTTTTCATCAAAAACATACTTTGCAATTTTCTCGTTTACAGCCCTAAATTGCTTGTCTTCAAAAAAACGAAATTCATTCCCAGCAGTAAATACATTTCCTTCATCCACATCGTAAACCAATTGACCGGGCTTGGTAAACGTTGGTTTTAAACCGGTAATGGCATTATCAAAGCGATGGTTTTGTAAGAGGGTAACTTTTAAACTTTGATACGGATCATTCATTTCAAACTGTGGATTATTAATCGTAAAATCAATTTCCTGCTTCGAATTTCTGTCACTGATTATTGTTGCTGCTTTTGCCGTTCCTGCTATTTCTACCTTTTTATCACAGAGCATAAACCTTCTGGTAAGTACACAATTTTGTTCATCGTTATCTTGAAAAACTTTTAACACATAGTTACCCGATTTGGTAATTTTTAGTCCTTCGGTTGGAAACAACAAAGTGTAATGCGTGTAACTCTGTATGGTATTTGCCGAATACACGTACTCGCTAATTACCTCATCGTGAAAACCGGTAATGTACTCACTATAATTCCATTGAGTAGGTTTCCAATTAGCATCACAGTGAACAACTGTATAATTGTAATTTTTCAGATCGGCATCTAAGTCGTCAAACGAAAGTTGCAAACGTTCGCCTGAATTAAAAGCAATTATAGGAAAAGAAAGCTCTGCCGATTCAGGATGTAGCTGAACAGTACTAATGTATGGCTTGTAGGTATAATTTTCAAAACGTAAATAATCAGGAGTATAATAATCGTCAATAGTTTTATTTGGAGAAGTAGCATAAGCTTTTTCACACATCACCAGCAGCAATAACAAACGAAATAACCTATAAGACTTAGTCATTTTCATCTTTATTGTGCTGCTTGTTGATTGTAATAAGCAGCCATTGCACTGTCGCCAATCGCATTATAAGCCATACTTAAATTTCGCAATACATTGCTATTAGAAGGATTTAGTTCAGCTGCCTTTTTATAAAATGGAATGGCAGATTTAGCATCGCCTGTATTGTGATAGCAAGCACCCAAATTAGCAAAAGCATCTGAATACTGCGCATTACTTTCAGTAGCCTTTTTAAAATAGCTCTGTGCTTCGGTGTATTTTTTTTCATTAAAATAAATTACTCCTAAATTGTTTAAAGCTTCGGCGTAATCCGGCTTCATGCGTATTGCTTTATTATACACTATTTTTGCTGAATCAAGTTGATTGATGTTGTAATAAATTACTCCCATGTTGTAATAAATTCGCTCATCTTTATCATAAATAGCAAGACCTTTTTTAAATTCACTTAATCCCTTTGATGCAGCTTCCATTTTCACATACATATCTGCCGATGCTTCCACCGTTTCTCTAAATTCATTGGCATAGGCATAATGCACGCGAGCGCTGTTGGGTGCCGATTCTATTCCTGATTCGAATAAGGTGTGATTGTTTTTCCAAACTTTAGCACGTGAAACAGTTTTAAATCCAAACAAAACAATTACAACGCTTACAAGGGCAAGCATTTTAAAAGGTGTGTTTGACAAAGTACTTTTTAAATCAACCTTAAAAATCAATGCTAGTAAAAATGGCAATGCTACACAAAAAGCAAATGAAGGTGCAAACA
>Ga0075163_10001389_pt1 | contig 32533 bp, 28 predicted proteins | sample JI1023141ADNA_FD_71478 | JGI IMG/M metagenome (GOLD analysis project Ga0075163, IMG submission 71478) | Wastewater effluent complex algal communities from Wisconsin, to seasonally profile nutrient transformation and Carbon sequestration -... | ecosystem: Engineered > WWTP > Effluent > Algae...
TCGGCCATGGTCAGCTCCCGGTCACCGCCGCGGTCGCGGCGAGGTCGAAGTAGGCGCCCGGGCCGGGCGCGACGCCGTAGTCGAGGAGCGCGGCGCCGTTCCACGTGAGCGCGCGCACCCCGGTGACGCCGGGGATCGACAGCAGATCGGCGAGGAGCCGGCTGCGCAACAGCGGCCGATCGATGCCGAGCACCGGCGGCGTCAGCCAGCCGTCGTCACCGAACAGCGCCGCGGTGACCGTGGCCAGCACCGCGGTCGCGACCTGCCGCGGATCGAGCTCGAGGTCGATCGCCAGCGTCGCCGCGATCGGCGTCGCGTCGGCGACCGCGATCGGCGTGTCGGGCTCGGCCAGCGCGAGCAGCCGCGCCTCGACCGCGGCGCGCACGCCGGCGCCGCCGAGGATCCACACCTTGACCACCGGCCGCTGGCGCACGCCGTCCCAGGCCCAGTCGGCGCGGGCCGCGCTGACACCGGGGGCCAGCCGCGCCGCGACCTCCATGTCGTCGATCGAGATCGCGCGGCCGAGCAAGAGGGCCGAGCGCGGCGCCAGCTCGCGCAGCGACTCGGCCGGCTCGGCGTCGGCGCCACCGCCGGCGGCCAGCGCGGCTCCGACCGAGGCCAGCCCGGGCACCGGCCGCGCCAGCTGGGTCACCGAGCCGGCCGGCGGGCTCGCCGCGCCGGCGCCGAACCGGTACGCCGCGACGACGTTGCCCGCGCCCGACGGCAACCGCGCGCCACGCACGCCGTCGCCGAAGGTGACCCAGCTGTCGCCGCGATCGTCCTGCCGCACGATGTAGACCTGCGCGTCGGGGCCCTGGCCGTAGAAGCTGGGCACCTCGGTCCACGCGAGGCCGTCGACCCACACCCGCAGGCTCGACGCGACGCCGGCCGCGTCGCCGGCGCCCGCCACCGCCTGGTAAGTCAGCGGCGCCTTGGCCAGCTTCCAGGACTGCATCGTCGCCGCCGCGTCGCCCGAGCCGAGCACCTCGCCGGCGACCGTCTCGCCGCGGACCGCGGTGACGACGTTGCCGTACGCCGTGACCGGGGTGGCCAGGCCCGGCGACCACGACTCGTCGGCGACGAGCGCGATCGCGCCCGCGTCGAGATCGACCCCGGCCGACACCGCCGCCGTGCGCTGCTCGGCGTCCTTGAACGCCACGCGGCTGGTGGTCGGCGTCGAGTTGACCGGCGCGCGCGCGCCGATGAGATCGAGCGGATCGGTCGGCAAGAGCCAGCGCAGCGACGCCCCGAGCACGGTGCCGGCCGAGGCCAGGCCGAGCTCGATCGTGAAGCCGTCCGGCGCGGCGCTGCCGACCCACGTCGCGCTGCTCGGCGACGCCTTGCGGTCGGCGCCGTCGAGATCGTCGGCGGTCGTGATCACCGTGTGCAGCGACGTGATCGCCGGGAGGTCCTGCCCCGGGACCACCGAGGTCTGCAGCGGCACCGGGTAGACGCGATCGGGCGCGTGCATCGACGGCACCGGGACCTGCACAGACAGCGGTGGCACCGGCACGCTCTGCAGCGGGACCGGGAACACCTGCGGCGGGCCGGTGACAGTGGAGCCCGGCGTCGTCACGTTCACGATCGGCACGAGCGAGACCGGGTACGTGGTCGCCGCCGGAATCCCGAACGCTGGCACCGGCGGGATCTCCACCATCACCGGCGGAACGCCGACGGTCTGTCCCCCGACCGTGATCGGTGGCGGGGTGAAGGCGACCGGCGGAGGCTGGACCGAAGCCGTCTGCGTCGGCACCGCGAGGGTCTCACCCGGCACGGTGACGCTGCCGCCGTCCATCGCGATCTCGAGGTCACCGGTCGACGACGCCGGCACCAGCGTGAGCTGCTGATCGCTGCGCGCGGTGATCGTGAGCCAGCGGGTCTCACCCTGGTACGTCGCCAGGCAGCGCTCGGCGGCGCGGGCCTCGCGGTAGACGCCGTCGAGGTAGAAGTAAGTCTGCGGCGCCGCGCCGAACGACGGCAGGTCGGCCCCGACCGCCGACGGCGACTTGAGCGACGCGCTGCGGGTCGCCTTGCGCAGCCGCACACCGCTCACCGGCTTGCCCGCGCCGGCGTCGACCGCGCGATCGAGGGAGACCTCGACGACACGCCGGCCGACCCGATCGACCACCCGCTTGACCGCGGCGACCGCGCGGACGTGAGCGTCGGCGGCGGCCGCCGACAGCTCGACCAGCACGACGTCGCCGACCGCCACCCGCGCGGTCGCGGGATCGACCAGCAGCGTGGTCACCAGACCGGTCAGCGTGGGCGCGGCCGGCGTGACGACCGGCCACTTGTCGAGCGCCGGGTGGATCGTCACCGGCGCCACCAGCTCGAACACCTGGGGCGGCTGGCCGGCGAACGCGCCCGAGCGGAAGCCGGTGCCGACCGGCAGCGTCACCGGCTGCGCGCCGTCGGCGATCAGCGCCAGCTCGACCTCGGCCGCGACCGCCGGCCGCGGCACGTAGCCGAGCACACCGAGCAGCCGGCGCAGCGACGGCCGCAGCTTGGCCGTGCGCACGTACGACTCGTCGGCGATCGCCTTGTCGTACAGCGACACCAGCTCGCCGACGTAGGCCATCATCTCCAGCCACATGACGCCGTAGTCGTCGGGCGCGCGGGCCCGCCACTCGGCCAGCGCGGCCTGCCAGCGCGCGCGATCGAGCATGGCGGTGCGCAGCTCGACGAACGACCACCGCTGGCGCGGCAGGTCGGTCAACCCCGGGGCGATGTCGAGCGCGGCGGGCGCCGACGGCTGATCGCACGGACAGGTCATGCGCCTCCCTCCGGTTCGATGCGCACGGTGCCGCGGTCGGGATGCCGCGGGTCGCCCAGCACGCGGATCACCTCGTCGCCGCCGGGCTGGTAGTACGGCTCGACGAACGGCCGCGACGCGAACCAGCCGCGGCGCGCCAGGTCGACGCGCTTGACCGCGCGCACGCCGGGTACCCGCTGGACCCACGCCTCGAGCTCGCTGCGATCGAGCGGCGTCCCGAACGTGAAGCGATCGGGATCGAAGAACCCGGCCACCGGCCGCACGCCGCCGACGCCGAGCAGCGCGCGCACGACCGCGACCACCACCTGCGCGGGGTACGCGTACGGCTCGACGCACACCGTGATCACCAGGTCGAGATCGGCGTAGCGCGGCTCGCGCACGTGCAGCTCGCGGCCGGCCATGCGAAAGCGGTCGAGGTGCTGCGCCAGCGCGCGGCGGCGATCGGCTGGCAGCTCGCTGTCGCGCCGCGGATCGGCGGTGGTGAACGCGGTCGACCAGCTGCCGGTCCAGCGGAACTGGGTGCCGGCCTGCTGGACCCACGCCAACCGCGTCGCCGCCTCGTCGAAGTCCTCGGGGCGCACCGCGCGGTAGGTGACGGCGCGGAACTCGTCGGGCGCGTCGCGCTTGGCCTGCGCGATGGTCTCGGCGTCGACGCCGCCGACGGTCGGCAGCGGGTTGGTCACGCCGACGATGAAGCCGAGCGCCGGGTCGAAGCTGGTCCACGCCGTGCCGGCCGCGGGGTCGGCGAAGCGCAGCGCGCCGCCGGGCAGGTTGCCCCGGGCGCCGTTGCCGAGCCGGTAGGTCGCGCGGAGGTAGCGCTCCTGGCCGACCGCCGGGTTGCCGCGGGCCGGCACCTGGCCGAACTCGCCGTCGCCGAAGCGCACGGTGACGCCGGTGCCGGTCAGGTAGTCGTGGTGGACCACCTCGCCGCCGGCGCGCTGGAAGCCGATCGCGCGATCCCAGGTGCCGTCGTCGAGGGTGAAGTGGCGATCGTGCGGCGTCGAGCTGTTGCTGCCGATCAGCGTCGGCCGGAACTCCCACGCCGGCCCGAGCGTGGTCGCGCTCGGACCGCTCACCTCGTGCACCGCCACCTCGGGGGCGGCCGCGCGCGGCGCCAGCCCCAGCCGGACCAGCTCCTGATCCTCGACGTGCGGCCAGATCGCGTCGGTCGGCACCACCGACGCCGGCCCCGGGCCGCGCGCCGGCAGCGAATGGAGGAACGCCACCGAACCGGCGGCGCCGACCCGCTCGATCGCCTGCGGGTAGCCGGTCAGGTTGCCGCCGAGCGAGAACGTCGTGTGGCGGGTCACGCCGGCGGTCACCGGCACCGCGTTGCCGAGCACGAACAGCCACGCGAGATCGAGCTCGCACGGCGTCGGCTCGTGCCAGGTGAGGCGCGTGACCGCAGCGCCGGTGCCCAGCGCAGCGCCCAGCGGATCGTCGAGGACCTCGACCGCGCGCAGCGTGACCAGCAGCCGCCGCTCGGGGATGTCGCGCTCGGTCGCTGGCGGCTCGGTCACCAGGAACACGTGCTCCTCGGGCGCGAACAGCGACGACCGATCGCCGGCCAGGAACACCGCGGTGGCCCCGACCGGCAGGCACGCGCCGGGGATCGGGCGGTGCGCCGCGTGCGGGTCCGGCGCGTCCCCGTCCCACACGTGCGCCGGCAGCTTGTTGCGCTTGTCGTGGACGCGGTACGGCGGATCGGGCACGTCGGGGTTGGCGACGGCGGTCGCGGGCAGGCCCAGCGCGCCGGCCAGCGTGCCGACCTCGAAGCCGATCGCCACGCCGTCGCCGCACGCCCACACGGGCATGCCCGGCGGCACCTCCCGCCAGCCGAGCGGCGCGTCGTCGAGGGTGTCGGCGGCGGTCACCGCGATCCACCCGTGCGCGCCGAGGCCGTCGTGCAGCGCGTAGTCGACCAGCCGGACGTGGCGCCGCACCGAGCGCCGCTGGCCGGCGCTGCCGAACTGGGTCTCGCGGGCGACGCGGTCCTGGTAGTACGCCAGCTCGTCGCCCATCGCCGCCAGCACCTCGACGATCATCACGCCGACGTCGGCCTCGAGCCGATCCTTCCACGCCGGGTGGCGCAGGTTGGCGAACTCGAGCAGCGCCTGACGCAGGCTGTGGAAGTCGCGTGCGCCGGGATCGATCGTGACGTCGTCCGGGCTCGGCGGCGGGCACACATGCGGCGCTGGCGCGCAGTCGACGTCGCGCGGGCAGGTCGCCTTCCAGTCGATCTCGATGCGCCGGTAGTAGAGATCGACCTGCGGACTCTGCAGCTCGAGCCAGTAGCGGCCGAAGCCGCCTGGTCGCGCGACGGTCACCCGCAGCACCTCGCGGCCGTCGACGCCGGGCACCGCGACCACGGCGGTGACCGGGATGCTCGGCTCGTCCTCGCCGGTGATGACCACCTGCGCCGGGCCCACTGCGAGCGCGGGCACCAGGGCCGACGGATCGTGGAACAGGAACACGTCGAGCGTGACCTGCGAGGCGTGCACCGCGACGAAGTCGATGCCGGTGATCGCGCCCTGCCCGAGCAGCGCGTTCTTGCGATCGAGCGGCGCCATTACACCGCCACCTCGAGGTTGAGGTAGCGCCGCTCCTGGCGCGCCAGGATCACGTAGCGCAGCCGCACCGTCAGCGTCTCCTCGACAGCGCCGACCTCGGCGTCCTCGACCTTGATCACCGTGCCCAGCCAGCGGTCGAGCGCCTGCAGCACCGTCACCTTGAGCAGGCTGGCGGCCGCCGGGTTGTTGGGCGCGAACACCATCCGCCGCAGGCCGCAGCCGAACTCGGGCAGGTTGATCCGCTCGCCGGGGTTGGTCAGCAAGACCTGCCGGATCAGCTGGTCGACGTGCGCGGCGTAGCGGTCCTCGTCGGACACCTTGCCCAGGCCGCGATCGATCGCCACCGGGAACCGGATGCTGTGAAAGAGCTCGCGCATCAGGTCACCTCGAAGGTGCCGCTGTTGATCCGCACCGAGGCGACCTGCACCTCGAGCTTGCCCTTGCCGCCGGCCTCGCTGGTCACGGCGCTCGACGCCACGGTGTGCTTGCCCTGACCGGCCACCGTGACCACGTCGCTGGTCATCGTGACGCTGGCGTTCGACGAGTTCTCCAGGCGCGCCTCGTCGCTGGTGTCGTCGAGCGTCAGCGTGATCGCGTCGGTCTTCCACATCTTGATGGCCGGGTCGCCGCCCTGCGGCGCCTGGTTGTTGCCCCAGAAGCAGCCGACCCAGATCGGGTACGACGGGTCGCCGCCCTCGAACTCGACCCACACGCCGGCGCCGGCCGGCGGCATCGCGAACAGGCCGACCTGATCGCCGGCGTAGGGCACGCACGGCACCGCCCACACCTCGAGCGTGTCGAGCACCGCCGGCACCTTGACCTTCAGCCGGCCGCGCTTGGTGGCGTCGGCGTTGTCGACGACGGTGCCGCGGTACTTGCCGAAGTACCGGCTCTTCACCCAGTCGAGCAGCTGTGCGGCCAGGTCCGGATCCATGGTCAGGCCTCCCACGCGTTGCGGACGAGCTCGAAGTCCATGACGTGCCCGTCGCCGTCGATGACGTGGCGCACCGACGCGACGACGTAGCCGCCGCTGTGGCGCCGGCCCAGGCCATCGACCGCGACCAGCGAGTGGGCGCGCAGCACGGCGCCCAGCGCGCGGGCGTTGGTGGTGCCGCGCGCGCGGATGAACCAGCCGCCCTCGATCAGCGCCGCCTCGGCCCGGGCTTGCAGATCACCGACCACGTCGACCGGCGCGACGATCGCGGCCTGGCGCGCCGGCGCCACGTCGGCCAGCGCCTGGGTGCCCAGCGACGTCAGCGGCGACCGCGCCACCTGGCCGTCGATCGTCGCCAGATCGGTCAGCCCGACCTGCTTGCCGATCGCGGCGCCGGGGCGCTCGACGTCCCACTCCAGCTCCAGCTCGGCGAGGCTCGGCGCGTCCATGTTGATCGTCAGCGTCGCCGCGGCCGGCCCCGACAGCGCCGGTCGCTTGACGTGCGCGGTGGTGACGCCCGCGGCGTCGGTCGAGAACCAGAACCAGTGGCCGTAGCGGCGCGCCAGCCGACGCACGAACCGCAGGTCGGAGTCGCGCTGGACCAGCGTGTGGCCGGCCTCGGGGTGCGAGGTGGCGATCGCCTCGACGTCGGCGGTGACGCCGTACGCCGACAGGATCGACGAGATCGCGTCGGACACCGTGACGTCGCTCCAGATCTTGGCCTTGACCTCGCGGTCGAGCTCGAACGCCTTGTCGCCGCCCTGGACCTCGACCCACGAGTCCTGCGCGCCGTGCCGGAACTGCAGGCGCTGGCCATGGACCTGCCCCTGCACCAGCACGTGATCGACCTCGCCGACGTGGGTGCCGATGGTCAGCTCGGCGCCGGGGCCGAGCCGGCCGTCGGCGAGCAGCGGGAAGTCGCCGTCGGCCTCCTGCAGCTGGAACTGCAGCCGGTACGTGGTGGGCTCGCCGATGCGCTCGCACACCTCGACCCGCACCGCGCTGGCGGCGAGGTCGGCGGCGTCGGCGCCGGCGGCGAGGATGGCGAGGTTGGCGGTCATCGACGGGTCTTGGGCGGGATCGGGATCTCGCGGGCCTCGGCCAGCGCGTCGGGCAACATCACGTCGGCCAGCTCGCAGATGCGCCAGAAGCCGGCGCCGTCGCCGAGGTACGCGTTGGCGAGGTGATCGAGGCGCTCGGCCTGCAGCCGGCGGTGGTAGCCGAGCAGCGCCTCATCGGGCGCGTCCGGCGTCGACACCACCATCACCATGCGGCCGCGCCGGTCGGTGACCGGGTACGGGACGACGTTGGCGTAGCGGCTCTTGGCGTCGAACATGGTTGCTCCTGGAGGCGGGCTACAGCCCGACGGCGTCGCCCAGCACGCTGGCCACACCCGCGACCGCCTCGACGGTGTTGGCGATGTTCGCCAGCGCGAGCAGCTCTTTCTGCGCGCGGGTGAAGTCGTAACAGAACCGGGCGATCTTCTTGTCGGCCGAGTCGGACGCGCCGGCGGCCGGCGTGAGCGCGTCCTTGGTGATGACCTTGAGGCCGAGCGTGACCTTGGCCCGCGTCGGGTACAGCAGCTGGTTCCACTGCTGCTCCTCGACGTTGAAGGTGCTCAGGCGCACCGGGACGATGCGGCCGGGGCCCCAGATGAACAGCGTCACCGGCACCTCGGGCCGCGCCGCCGACTTCTGCAGGCTGGCCGAGATGCCGCCGCCGCCGATCGACACGTTGATCGACCCGACCAGCCCGCCGAGCAGGCTGTCGCCGGCGGGGTACAGCAGCATCTCGAGCGCCGCGATGCGATCGGCGACGCCGGTGACGAACGCGATCGGGTGGCGCTCGGGCACCTCGAGCGCGTCGGACGCGTCGAGCACCAGCGACAGGTTGAACGACTCGGCGGGATCGTACGGCTGCGCGGTCGGGTCGACCGGCGTCGTCGACGGCGGCGTCCCGGTCGCGGTCGGCGCGCTGCGCTCCGGCGGCGCGTACGGCGTCAGCGTCCGCTGCAGCGTGTCCGGGTTGTACTGGAAGATGATGATGTTCGGGATCGGCACGATCGGCATCTTCACGAACTGCACGATCGCGCCCTTGAGCAGCTTGGGGCTGCGGCTGTAGCCGTCACCCATGACGCGGCTTCCTCTCACGCTGCGGCGGGCCGCTGCCTTCGCGGTCGGTGGCGACGACCTCGGTCGGCGACAGCCGGCGGCCGGTCTGCTGCAGCACGTGCGCGAGCTCGTGGAACACCAGCGCGCGGCCGGCGTCGGTGCCCGGCGCGTACTGCCCCTCGGCGAAGAACACGCTGCGCCCGGCGGTGAAGGCCCGGGCGTCCTGGGCCGCGGCGGCGTGCGCCGCGGCGGCGTCGGTGTGCAGCCGCACCGCGCCCAGGTCGGCGCCGAACGCGCGCTCGGCGTCGGCGCGCAGCTCGGCCGGCAGCGGGCGCCCGATCGACGCCGGCAGCTCGGCGGTGGCCGCCGGCGCCGGCGTCAGGATGCGCGCGACGTTGACCTGCCCGCGCAGCGCGGCCTGGGTCGCCTCCTCGGCCTGGCGCTCGAGCGAGCGATCCATCGCGCGCGGCCGCTTGCCCGCGGCCGGCTTGCGCGCGATCGGGCCCGCGACCCGCGGCGCGTGGCGGACCCTCACCGCACCACCTCGAAGAGCTCGTCGACGATGCGCGCCACCAGCGCCGCGCGCGGCAGCCCGGCCGGCACCCGCACCCGCAGGTCGACGCGGGCCAGCCGGCCGATCCGGCCGGTGCCGCGCAGCCGCGCCTGCACCGCGCGCATGATCTCGTCGGCCAGCGCCGGCGCCTCGGCCGCGGCGACGCCGGGCAAGCGCAGCACCAGCTCCTCGATCGCGACCGCCTCACACCGCATGGGCCACCACCTCGCGCTCGCGCTCCGACAGCGACCGGCCGTCCTTCTGCAGCTCGCGATCGACGCCGCGCAACAGGTGGGCCGCCGTGACGGCGCCGCCGTCGCGCCGCGCCGCCACCACCGCGGCGAGCACCGCGTACTTGATCTGTGCGCCGGTGAGGTCGAGCGCCGCCAGCGCGTCGAGCGGCCGCCCCAGCGCGTCGACGTCGGCGACGCGCGCGAGGTCGCGGGCCAGCCGGCGCCACAAGAGCCGGCGCTGCCCGACGTCCGGGCGCGGCAACTCGAGCACGTAGCGCAACCGGCGGATGAACGCCGGGTCGATGTTGCCGCGCTTGTTCGACGTCAGGATCGCGACGCCGGCGTAGGCCTCGATCGCCTGCAGCAGGTGGTTGGTGTCGGTGTTGGCGTAGCGATCGTGCGCGTCCTTGATCTCGGTGCGCTTGCCGAACAGCGCGTCGGCCTCGTCGAACAAGAGCACCGCGTCCATGTGCTCGGCGCGGGCGAGGATCCGCGTCAGGTTCTTGGCGGTCTCGCCGATGTACTTGCTGATCACCGTGGCCAGCGAGATCCGGTACAGGTTGAGGCCGAGGTCGCGCGCGATGACCTGCGCCGCCATCGTCTTGCCGGTGCCGGGCGCGCCGGTCAGCAGCAGGAACAGGCCGCGCCCGCTGGGGAACATCCGGCGCAGCTGAGGCTGGTGCCACAGCTCGTCGCGGATCCCGCCCTCGTAGGCGAAGTCGCGCAGGCCGTCGGCGACCGCCACCGGCAGCACCAGATCGTCCCAGGTGAACGGGCACTCGATCCGGCGGGCCAGCTCGCCCAGGCGATCGCCGTCGCGATCGCGGATCAGCGCGGCGGCGCCGCCCGGGCTGGCGACGTTGCGGTTGGCGACGTCGACCAGATCGGCCGGGGTCGCGCGGTAGCGTCGGGCCAGCTCGGCCCGCTCGTCGCCCGACCAGCCGGCGGCGGCGGGCACGATCGTCTCCCACAGCGTGGCGCGCTCGGCCGGCGTCGCCGGCGGCAGCTCGACGGCGAGGTCCAGCGCGCCGGTGAGCGGCGCGACCACCGCGCCCGGCTCGACGCAGACGATCGTCAGCGGGAACGGCGCGGGCAGCTGCGGCCACGGCCGCCGGCCCGCCGCCTCGCCGGTGAACACCATCGCGGTCTGGGTGAGGAACGCCTGGCGGTGCGCGCGCCGCACCACCTCGCCCCAGCCGACGTCGTCGACGCCGTCGCTGTCGATCGCCAGCACGCGCAGCCCCATCGTCCGGGCCAGCGCCGCGGCGAAGCTGGCCCGCCCGGTCCCGCTCGGCGCGCGGACGATGACCCGCACCGCGCGCGCCGGCTGGCCGTCGCGCCAGCGCGCGGCGACCTCGGCGGCGGTCGCCGCGAGCGGCCAGCTGGCCAGCGGCGCCACGACCTCGACCGGCCGCGCCAGCGCGACCAGCGGGGCCTCGATCGCGAACGCGCCGGTGAACCAGTCGACGATCGCCGGATCGAGCGCGAGCCCGTCGGGCTCGCCCGGCGCCAGCTCGATCCGACGCACCAGCTCCCAGCGCGCCAGCGGCGAGTCCGGCGTGAGCACGCGGCGCAGGCCGTGCTCGCACAGCCGCGCCACCGCGGCCTCGGTCGGCACGCCGCGCCCGTGCAGCGCCGCGAACGCCCCAGCCAGCTCCGGCGCCAGCGCCGCCGCCAGCAGCACGCGCACGACGTCGCGCTCGCGATCGTCGAGGCCGAACAGCGCGGCCAGGTGGCGGAGCGCCGCGGCGTCGTCGGCCACCGCGCGATCGGCCTGCGCGCGCAGCGCGCTCAGCTCGCGGCCGCGCGGGTCGTCGGCGCGCCACGCGCGCGCCGCCGCGGCGTCGTCGAGCACGTCGACGGTCTCGGGCGCGGCGGTCCGGTGCGCGCGCCACGCCAGCTCCTGGTACAGCGCGAGCTGCACCGCGGCGACGACCGCGCGCAGCTCGCGATCGCGGTCGGCGACCGCCGTCGGCGCCGCGCTCGTCATGGCACCTGCACCCAGGCCGGCGGCGACTCGCTGCCGTTGACGATGACCCGCACCGGCAGGTGCGCGCCCGACGCGGCGCCGAGCGGCAGCGCGAACGTGATCTCGGTCGGCGAGCCGATCGCGAACTCGCCGGGGTTCAGCGCGCCGGCCGCGCCCGCGGTCAACACCAGCGCCGCCACCGACACCCGCGTCACGACCGGCGTCACGGGATCGCTGAACCGGCCGCCGGTGATCGTGTACACGCCGGCCACCGGTCCGGTGATGGCGACCGCGGGCGCGATCTGGAACGGCGTCTCGTTGGACGACACCGTCGCCGTGGAGGTGCGTCCGTCGGCGGCGGTGATCGTGCGCGTCAGCCGCACCGCCGCGGTGTACGCGCCGGGCAGGGTCGAGATCGCGTCGATCAGCTCGGCGATCGCGAAGAACACGCGATCGCCCGCGCCGCTGACGCCCCAGGCGGGCCCGACCGCGACCGCGTCGGCCCAGCCGGGGCCGCGCACCAGCACGTCGACCGTGCCACCGCCCAGGCCGGTGCCGAACAGCACCACCTCGTCGCCGATCGCGGCCTGCGCCGGCTGCACCTCGATCGCGCGCACCGTGGTCTCGCCGGGGATCGTGAAGCGGACCGTGCTGCGGCTACCGGTCAAGCGCGGCAGGCCGCCGAGGAAGGTCTCGACGCCCCAGCTGAGCGCGCGGCCGCGGGCGGCGGTCGGCTCCTCGGGCTCGAGCAGCACCACCGACACCTCGTAGTAGGCCGACAGCCGCAACGCGTGCGAGCCGGCCGTCCAGTAGCTGACCGCCTCGCTGACCGGGACGTGGCGCAGCGAGACCCGCAGCTTGTTCTCGTCGCCGACGAGGAGCGAGTCGAGGATCTTCACGCCGAACAGCTCGGTGGCGTCGTCGATCACCGGGTAGTCGTGCAGCGCCTTCACCGCCAGGCCCATCAGCTGCTGCTCGCGGTACGGCCCGTGCTCGTCGGTCGCGGTCGAGAACGCGGTGACGACGTAGTGCAGGTTGAGCCCGAGCGGCGAGTAGCGGATCGGCGTGTCGGGGCGCCCACGCCACGGCTGGTTCTTGACCGCCGCCTCCTCGGACAGGTGGTACAGGTAGATGCCGACCGAGTTGTCCTCGGTGAGCTTGTCGGGCGGCAGGCTGGTCACGACCAGCGGTGCCGGCGACGCCGGCGACGCCGTGATCACCTCGCGGACCAAGGTCACCAGCGTGCGCGTGACGCGCGACAGATCGAGCAGCGCCATCAGCTCTGCCCCAGGCCGAAGCCGCGGTGGAGGAGGCCGGGGCCGCGCGGCGCGGCGGCGGGCGCCGCGGCGCGGATCACCACCGGCACCGGCGGCGGCGCGGCCGGCGCGGCGGCGATCACCTCGACGGTCAGCCGCCCGATCGACAGCGACGGCGCGGGGGTGGCCGGCGCGACGGCCGGCACCGGCGGCGCGGGCTGCAGGCTCGCCGGGGAGCCGGCCCCGCGCGGCGCGGGCGTGGCCGGCGCGAGCGGCGGCGCGGTCGCCGGCGGCGCGAACGCCGGGATGACCGGCGGCCGGGCGAGCAGGTCCGCGGCCCGCGCGACCGCCGGCGGCGCGACCGGCGCCGCGATCACCAGCGGGGCGCTCGACGGCGCGGCCGGCACGAGCGGCACGGCGGCCGACGCGCGCGCCTCGCCGACGCGCTCGTCGCGCTGATCGACGATGCCACGCGCCACGGACGGCGGCGCGAGCACGGGTGGAAGCGGGACGGGGAGCGGGACGCTGCGCGGTGCCGTCGACGCTGGCGGCGCGGCGACGGCGGGCGCCCCGGGCGGCGCGGCGGCCACGCCCGGCCCGGCCGACGGCGGCGCGCCGGGGAGCATCGTCGTCACCGACGACGACCACCTCGGCAACGCCGGCGCGGCGAGCCCGGGCGCCGGCGGGGCGGACGCTGGCGTCCGCGGTGCGCTCGGCGACGCCGCCTCGACGCGGTGCCCGATCGCCGGCGCGGGACGCGCGGCGGGCGTCGCGACCTCGACCACCGGCGGCGCGTCGAACGGATCATCGAACGCGGCGATGGCCGGCGGTCGCGCCGGCGCCAGCGCCACCACGCGCGCGGGCGCTCCACCGACGGTGGCGCGCTCGACCAGCCGGCGCAGGTAGCCCGCCACTAGCGCCCACCTTGCTCGCGCTCGATGAGCTCGACGTAGGCGCGCCGCCGGCCGCGCGGCAGCGACAAGATCTCCGACAGCGACCAGCCGTAGCCGCGCGCCAGCCGATGGATCTCGGTCGCCCGCTGATCGCGCTCGGCCAGGAGCCGCGCCAGCAAGAACGGCTGCACGTCGAAGCGCACCAGGTGGGCGTGCCCGCACTCCGGGCACACCGCGTCGAGCTCGGTCGACATCAGCGGCGCGACCTGCTCGAGCGCCGCGGCGATCGTCGCGTCGTCGGCGTCGCCGCTCAGCCGGCAGCGCGCGGCCAGCGTGCGCTCGGGATCGGACGACAGCGCCGCCGCCAGCTCGTCGGCGCCGGTCGGCACCCGCAGCTCGGTGCCGTCGGCGAGGCGGTAGCGCCCGCCGGCGCCCGCCGCGGCGACCTCAGGCTGGATCGCCGCGCACAGCGCCGACAGCCGGAAGTCGAGATCGAACTGCGTGGCGCACGCCGGACAGCTGACCGTGCTGGCGACCCGATCGCCCAGCTCGGCGCGGTAGACCGCCGCCAGCACCCGGTCGCGATCGGCGGCGGCCAGCGTCGCCGCCTGCCCAGGCCCGCACGCCGCGCCGGCGACGTCGACCAGCAGCCGATCGACCAGCGCGATCGCCGACCAGGTGTCGGCGTCGACCACCGACTCCTCGTCGTCTCCGCGCAGCGGCCGCACGAACACGCAGCCGGGGCGGTCGCCGTATGTGACCTCGATCCGACGCATCGCAGGGGCTCGCGGCTACCGCTCGGTCGGCTCGCCGACGCTGGTGTCGCGCTCCCAGCCCTCGTTCTCCAGCTTCATCATCTCGATCGCGACCGCGTTGGCGTTGGCGTCGAGCTCGGGCATCGCTTGGTACTCCGAGACCCAGCAGCGGTAGACCTTGTAGGCCTTGACCACCTGGCTGTCCTCGTTGAGCAGCTCGATGATGATGTCCTTGCGGAACTTCGACAGCGAGATCGCGCCGGCGCCGCCGACGTCGTAGACCAGGTTGGCCCACTTCTCGAACTCGTCGTCGTGGGTGAGGCCGCGCTCGAGCGTGATCGACTCGAACGAGATCGCGGCCGGCATGTGGCGCGCCGTCGACGGGTCGTTGCCCTCGCGGTGCTTGACCACCTCGACCGTGCGCTTGAGCGCGCTGCACTTGGTGACGCCCGCGACGTAGCGGCCGTCCCACTTCACGCGGAACTTGAAGTTCTTGTACGGGTCGAAGCGATGGGTGTTGACGCTGAACTTGGCCATGGCGCGCTCCTCCTCAGGTGGCCAGCTTCTGGGCGATCTGCTGCAGGTACAGCACGACGAACTCGGCTGGCTTGAGCGGGGCGAACCCGACCCAGATGTTCACGATCCCCAGGTTCTGATCGTTGAACGTCGTCGTCTCCTTGTCGCACTTCACGAAGTACGCGTCGCTGGGCTTGACCCCGGCGAACGCGCCCTTGCGGAAGAGGTCGTGCATGAACGCGCCGACGTTGAGCCGGACCTGCGCCCACAGCGGCTCGTCGTTGGGCTCGAACACCACCCACTTGAGGCCGCGGTACAGGCTCTCCTCGATGAACAGCGCCAGGCGCCGGATCGGCACGTACTTGTACTCGCTGGCGAACGCGTCGGCGCCGTCCATCGTGCGCGCGCCCCACGAGATCACGCCCTCGGGGAACGAGCGGATCGCGTTGACGCCCACCGGGTTCACCGCGCCGTTCTGCAGATCCGACATCAGCAGGTTGACCCCGGTGACGCCGCGCAGGTCGGCCTCGCTGCCGGCCGGCGCCTTCCACACGCCGCGGTTGGCGTCGATGCGTGCGTACAGGCCGGCCATCGCGCCGGCCGGGCCGACGACGTGCTCGCGGCCGCTCTCGACGATCTTCAGGCGCGGGAAGTAGACCGCGCTGTGGTCCTTGGTCAGGCCGGTGCGCAGCCCGTTGACGCCGGTCGACGCGGTCTGGGTGTCGGTCCACGACGTCGGCGGGTCCATGATCAAGAACGCGCGCTCCTCGTGGCAGAACGCGCTGGCCTCGGGCCACAGCAGCTCGAGCGGCACCGCGGCGGCGGTGTCGGTGTCGGGCGGCAACACCAGCAGGTTCCACAGGTCGACGTCCGAGCGCACGACGTTGTACGCGGCGGTGTAGTCGGTCGCGCCGGGCGCGCCGCCGTCGTTGCCGTTGACGCCGTTGGCCTGCGAGCCCAGCGCGGCGTTGCCGCTGGTGCCGAGGCTGAGGTAGCGGACGTTGGTCGCGAAGCGAGCGGTCATGGCGGTGCCGATCGCGACCAGCGCCGCGGCCAGCCCGACGTTCCAGCCCAGGCCGGTGCCGGTGGGCCCGACTCCGGCGTTGTCGTCGCTCGCGGTGTTGATGAACACCAGCCGGTTGCCCCACACCGCGGCCGACCAGAAGAACGTCGCCGAGTTCGCGGCGGCGAACGCGTTGACCTGGTCGGCGATCGCCTTCCACGCCGCGGCGACGCCGAGGCCGTCGGTGGCGGACACCTGCCACAGCCGGGTGGCGGTGCCGAGCGGCGTGAACGGCACGGTCCGCAGGACGGTCCCCGCGCTGGTGATCTCGTCGAGCACGACGTTGCCGAGCTCGGTCTTGAGCAGCGAGCCGACGGCGACCAGGTTGGCCGTCGTCGGCGTGAAGCTGACGCCGGTCGGGCGCGGCCGGCGCGCGGCGAACGCGCCGATCTCGAGGCCGCCGTTGGGAGCGCCGAGGCCCAAGGTCGTCGCCATGTCGCCGCTGGCGCTGGCGGTGATGCGGATGTCGTTGGACGGGTTGGACGCGTCGACCGCCGCGGTGATCTGGATCAGCGTGGTCTCGGCCGGCGCCCCGCCCACCGCGGAGGGACCGGCGATCGCCGCGACCACCACCGCCGGGTTGGGCAGGCCGGTCACGCCCTCGAACGTCAGCCGCCCCTGGATCGCCACGCGGATCGCGTCGGCCAGCGCGGTGCGCGACGTGGCCCAGGTGCCACCGGCCACGACCGTATCGGGCACGGTCACGGTGACCGGCTTCTTGTTGCCGATCGCGATCCGGAAGGTGCGCGCCGTCGCCGATCGCGCGTTCCAGTCGCTGATCAGCGCGGTGTGGGTGGCGGCCTCGAGCGGCGCCATCGACGTCGACGAGCCCGCGGCGCCCGCGGTCGCGCCCACCGGCGCGCCGTCGACCAGCTTGGACCGCTGGGTCAGCGCGGTCGGCGCGTAGTTCGGCGAGGCCGGATCCATCGACAGGTTGAGGAACTCCTCGCGGTCGACCTTCGACCGCGCCCCCGAGACGCTGATCTCCCAGCGGAAGACCTCGAGGTTGAAGGTCGCCTCGGGCGCGGTGGTGTTGTAGGTCACCGCGGCGCGGATCAGGTCGCCGAGCTGCCCGGGGTTCTTGGCCGTCAGCTTGAGCACCGCGGCGCCGCTCTCGCTCTCGAGCTCGATCGACGACTGCGCCCAGCCGCTGGCGACGCGCACGACGTAGCAGTCGGTGCCGCCGTTCAAGAAGAACAGGCGCAGGTAGCGCGCCATGCTCGACACCGCGCCACCGTCGTCGCCGAACGTGCGGACGAAGTCGGTGTACGTGTTGATGCGGACCGCCTTGAGCATCGGGCCGCTGAGCGTCCGACCGATGAACAGCGCCGTCGACGTGCCGACGCCGACGATGGTGCGGACGCCGCTGGGTACTTCCTGAACGTAGACGCCAGGGTACGTCGGACTCACAGCCATGTTCCTGCTCCTCCGCGAGCGAGTGCCATTGCGGCGCATCCCCCCGGACGAGCCGCGACCATCACGAACGAGAAACCGGTAACACGGAGCTTTTCTGAGCCGCAAGCGGGAGCGGAAGCCAATTACCCGAAACCGTCGCGCCCGCCCTTTTGCCTGATGTCCATTACATATCCGACGTTGATTGAAAGTGGCAATCCGCGACTTAGCTCGCAATCCGGATGTCACCCACGACTACCCAGCGCCGCCGGTCCGATGATCGCCGCACCGGCATCGATGACGCGACCGGCGGCGGGCTGGCTCAGGCCAAGAGCGCGCGGCCGAGGAGCCCGGTCGTGCGATCGATCGAGGCGAGGTGCGCGTCGCGGGCGATCACCGGCAGCGCCTGCGAAATCTCGGCGTTGGTCCACGCGCTGGCGCGGGCCGCGCGGATGCTCCAGATCTCGAGCACGTCGTCGACGGGGCCGAGCGCGTCGTCGATGCGCTCGCCGACGTCCGACAACAGCGCGTCCTTGGTCACGCCGAGCAGGTCGTGGAGGATGTCGTTGACCGCGAGGTAGTCGCGGTAGGCGTCGGTGTCGCGATCGAGCGGGCGGCCGAGCTCGTCGGAGACCCGCAGCAGCGACACGACCAGGTCGTGGTTGATGTGCGCGTTCATGCCGGCGATCGCGAACCGCAGCGGCGCGATCGAGGCGTCGTGGCGGCGCGCCCGCATCGGCCGCCAGGCGCGCGCGATCGTCGCGACGTCGTCGGCCAGGCCGTCCTGGTAGGTCAGCGCGAACACCACGTCGAGCCGGCTGACGAACGCCGCGTCGTAGGCGGCGCCGCTGGCGACGCGCTCGATCACCTTGCGGGTCACGCCCAGGTACATCTCGTTGAAGTGGCGGAAGCCGTCGTCGCTCGGCAGCGCCGCGCCGACCTCCTCCATCCAGGTCGCCACGTCGGCCAGCGCGGCGTCGTCGGCCAGCAGCGGCAGCGTCATCACGGCCCCGGCTGCAGGAACGCGAAGTACCGCTCGGGCAGGTCGTCGAACGTGAGCTGGCCCTCGCACTTGCTGCACGAGAACGCCGGCGCCTCGAGGCCAGCGGCCAGGAGCGCCGCCGACTGCAAGAGCCGCTCCTCTTGATGGTCGCAGCTCTCGCAGTGGTACGGCGCGAAGAACGACGTCACCGTGCCGCGGCCGACGACGTCGGCGACCATCGAGGCCTGCAGCACGAACGGCACCGAGCAGGCGTGGAACTCGTAACCCTGGATCGGCGCCGCGCGCAGGAACTCGCACCAGGCGCGCACCCCCAGCGAGTTCATGTACGTCACCTGCGCCATGTCGAAGTCGACCCGGCCCACCATCTCGGGGGCGAGGTCGTCGAAGCGCGTGGCCTCGGTGAAGTCGCCCTTGAGCACGACCCGGGTGCGCTGGGTCTCGTGGACGATCTCCCACTGCGTCAGCCGCGCGAGCACCCGCCGGGCCTTGTCGTCGAGCTCGCCGAACGCCGCGCCGGCGACGGTCTTGGCGGCGGCCTGCTGCGCCCACACGATCCGCGCCGGGATGTCGACCGGGCCGGTGTCGTCCTCGAGCGTGATCCGCACCGCGACCGCGGCGCCCTCGGTGAGCGGCACCCGGCTGATCACGCGGGCGCCGTCGATCGACAGGTTGGTGACGGTGGCGTCGAGCAGCGCGCCGCCGGCGATCAGCTCGAGGCGGTAGCGCTCGGCGCCGCGGCGCGGCAGCCCCAGCTCGATCGCGACCACGTCGTACAGCTCGTCGGCGCTCATCGGCGCGACCAGCACCTCGTCGCAGCCGCACGAGCCGATGCGCCGCATCTGATCGCCCGACAGCCGCTTGCCCACCACCAGCACCACGCGGGTGGTCGGCGCGGCGGCCTTGATCTTGGTGGTCAGCTCGCTGCCGCTGATCCCCGCCATCTCGGCGTCGAGGATCGCCAGCGGCGGCCGCAGCTTCTCGAACATCCCCCACGCCTCCTCGCCCGACGCCGCCACCTTGGGCTCGAGCTCCAGGCGCCGGAACCCGGGCGAACCGAGGTGGCGCAGTAACTCGCTGTTGTTCGAGACCAGGACGACGGGCATCGTTGCGCTGACGATATCACGGTCGCGGGGGCGACGGATCGGCACAGGCTGGGCCGCCCGGACGACCGACGCGGTCCGCGCGTCCCCGGGGTCAGGTCGCGGCGAGGATGATCGCGATCAGCGCGATAATGCCGACCACGACGCCGGCCAGGACCGCGTAGCCGCGCAGGAGCGACGGGCGATCGTAGGCGGCGCGCTCGGCGACCAGCCGATCGATCTCGGTGGTGCGGGCGTTGATCGCGGTGCGCAGCCGATCGATGCGCTGGTACAGCTCGCTGAACTCGGGGCGATCGACGCGGTGCAGGTTGATGAGCGTGCCCAGCGTGACCAGCCGGCGGACGATCTCGGCCTCGGCCAGCTCGTGCTCGCGCAGCTTGCGGCCGTGCTCGGCGTCGAGCTCGGCGAGGCGGTGGCGGTGGCCCTCGCGGGCGTCGGCGAGCGCGCGCTTGGCGGCGTCGAGCTCGGCCTTCGCGGCCTCGAGCTTGGCCTGGGCCGCCGACAGCGGCCGCTCGACCGCGGCCAGCTTGCGCTCGAGATCCTGGCGCTCGGGATCGAGCGACGCGGCCTCGCGGCGGTGGCCCTCGGCGGCGCGGCGCAGCTCGGCGCGGACGTCGCCCATCGGCGACTTCTCGGCGTCGCCCTCGCGGGCCTCGGCGGCCTGCAGGTACGCCTTCTGGCGACGCTCGAGATCCTTGCGCTTGTCACGCAGGCTGCGGCGCTGGGCCTCGTAGGTGGTGACGTCGCGCTGCGCGTCGGCGACGACGCGCTCGGCGTCGGCGACCGTGGCCAGCCGGGTGCGCTCGATCTCGTCGAACTTCGCGTTCTCTTCGCTCTTGCGGCCGAGCACCTCGGTGCCCTGGTTGGCGATCGCGTCGCGGCGACTCTCGGCGTCGGTGATCGCGGCGTTCTCGTCGGCCAGCACCCGGTTGTCGACGCCGAGGCCGCGGGCCTCGCGGCCGAGCGTGAGCAGCACGCCGTCGAGCGCCGCGGTGTCGCTGGTGATCTCGGCGCGCAGGAGCTTCACCGCGCGGCGACGCTGCCAGCGCGCCTGCGCGAACGCGACGGCGTAGCGGGCGGCGTTGACCAGGCCGTGGTCGGGCACCTCGGGGACCGCCATCACCGCCGGCGGGATGAACGGCCGGTCGTCGGTGCCGTCGGTGCGGACGATCCGCGTCGGCGGCGGCTCGAGGTTCGTGGGCTCGCGTGACGCCACGCTCGGCGCCGGCGAGATCGCCGCGGCGGCGGGCGGCAGCACCGGGGGCGCCGGCGCCGGCGAGATCGCCGCAGCGGCCGGCGGCAAGGTCGGCGGCGCGGGCCGCGGCGGCGGCGTCACCACCGACGGCGGCGGCGCGGGCCGCGGCGGCGTCACCACCGACGGCGGCGGCGCGGGTCGCGGCGGCGTCACCACCGACGGCGGGCGCCCGGCGTCGCCGGGATCGATCAGCCAGGCGTCGTCGACCGGCTGGGTCTCGTCGGAGAGCGCGGGCGACGGCGACGGCGGCGGCGCGGGCGGCGCTGCCGCGGTCACGTCGTCCTTGCGGCGCGCTTCGCCGCCGGGCGCCCGAAGCTCGGGTGGCGGCGCGCTACGCCGCAGCGCGGTCGGCGGCGGCACCAGCGCGGTGGCCAGCGCGCGACGCGCGTCGTCGCTCGACTCCGCCACCACCACCGGCGCGCTCGCGGCCACCACCGGCGCGCTCGCGGGCACGACCGCCGCGCTCGCAGGCACCGGCGCGCTCGCGGGCACCACCGGCGCGCTCGCGGGCACCGGCGCGCTCACGGGCACCGGCGCGGCCACCACCGGCGCGCTCGCGGGCACCGGCGGCACCGTCGACGTCGCCGGCCGCGGCGGCGGGGCCAACGTCGCCGGCCGCGGCTCGCCGCCGGTGGCGATCATGCCGGTCGGTGGCGCGCCGATCGCGCGCGCGCGCCGGTTGGGCGGCGGCGGCAGCCGGCGGTTGCACGCCGCGCAGGCCACCGCGTCGCCAGCGTTCTCGGCGCTGCAGAACGGGCAGAAGCGCATGGGCGGCTACTCGCCACCTCGCTCGTAGACCAGCTCGCCGCCGACGATCGTCGCGTCGATGTGCGCCTCGAGCAGCGTGTGATCGGCCACCAGCGGTCGATCGTACACCGTCAGGTCGGCCACCATGCCGGGCGCCAGGTGGCCGCGGAAGTCCTCGACGAAGCCGGCCACCGCGGGCGCCGCGGTGAACGCGAAGATCGCCTCGTCGAGCGTCAGCTTCTGATCGGGGTACCAGCCGCCGGCCGGCTGGCCCTGCGCGTCGGTCCGCGTCACCGCGGCGTAGATCCCGGCCAGCGGCGCCACGTCCTCGACCGGGAAGTCAGAGCCGGCGACGATGAAGCCCTTGGCGTCGAGCACCCGTCGCCACGCGTACGCGCCCTTGATCCGCTCGGGCCCGAGCCGCGCCTCGGCCCACGGCATGTCGCTGGTCGCGTGGGTCGGCTGCATCGACGCGATCACGCCGAGCTTGCCCATCCGCGCGATGTCGTCGCTGGTCATCACCTGGGCGTGCTCGACGCGCAGCCGCAGGTCCTGGCCCGGCGCGGCCGCGATCGCGTGCGCGTACGCGTCGAGCGTGGCGTGGACGCCGGCGTCGCCGATCGCGTGGGTCGCGACCTGCCAGCCGCTCTTGGCGGCGATGCCGACCGCGCGATCGAGCACCTCGGGCGCGGTGACGAACAGGCCGCGGTTGCCCGGGTCGTCGCTGTAGTCGGCGGCGAGCGCCGCGCCGCGCGACCCGAGCGCGCCGTCGGCGAAGTACTTCACCCCGACCAGCGCGAAGTAGTCGTCGCCGTCGTCGGGCTCGAGCACGCGGTCGGCCAGCCCCTCGGGGTGCGCGGGATCGCCCTCGAGGTACGCGCTGACCCGCAGCGGCAGCTCGCCGGCCTTGGCCAGCTGGCGGTACACCGCGACGGTGTCGTCGTCGACGCCCATCTCGTGCACCGCGGTGATGCCGGCGGCGATCGCCTGGGCCGCCGCCGCGCGGATGCGCCGCTCGCGCACCTCGGCCGAGGCCTTGGGCGCCGCCGCGTCGATCAGCGCCATGGCGTTGTCGACGAGCACGCCGGTCGGCTCGCCGCCGGCGTCGCGGAGGATCTTGCCGCCGGCCGGATCCGGCGTGGCCTTGGTGACGCCGGCCAGCCGCAGCGTCGCCGAGCTGACCCACACCGCGTGACCGTCGACCCGTCGCAGCGCCACCGGCCGATCGCCGAGCGCGCGATCGAGGCTGGCCCGCGTCGGGAACGCCCCGCCCCACGGGTTCTGATCCCAGCCGCGGCCCTCGAGCCACTCGCCGGCGGGCCGGGCCTTCGCCGCGGCGACCACCGCCGCCACCGCGGCGTCCTCGGACGCCGCGCCGCGCAGGTTGACCTGCTCGCTGGCGACGCCTAGCCCGTAGAGGTGGCAGTGGCCGTCGGCGAGCCCGACGGTGACGGTGCGGCCGTGGAGCTCGATCACCCGCGCGTCGGCCGCCGCCAGCGCCCGCACCTCGGCGTCGTCGCCGATCGCCAGCACCCGCGCGCCGCGGATGGCCACGGCGGTGACCCGCGGCCGATCCGGCAGGTTGGTGATCACGTCGCCACCGACCAGGATCAAGGTCGCGCGATCGGGCGCGGCCGGCGTGGAGCGCCCGCACGCGAGCGCGCCGGCCAGCACGGACGAGAGCAAGAGGCGGCGGGTCACGCGGCCCCGACGATACCCAAAAAACCCGGCGCCATCGGCCGCCGCGGACCGGGTTCGACGTCGCCGCGCCGCGCCGGCCGCGCCTGCGCCGGCCGCGCGGCGTGATATGACGCGCCCATGAACCCGGCCGAAGTGGCGACCTCCCTCCTCATCGAGAAGACCCTCGGGGCGAGCCCCGCGTACCGCAAGGTCGACGACTCGCTGTACGTCATCAAGCAAGGCTCGGCGTACGTGATGATCAGCGTCGTGCCGTGGGGCAACGACCGGGCCTGCCTGCGCTGCACCGCGCAGCTGGTCAAGGGCATGAAGGTCGACGGCACCCTCGCGCTCGAGCTGCTCGAGCTCAACACCTACGTCCGGTTCGGCGCCTTCGCCTACGACCCGGCGCAGGACGCGCTGCTGTTCGTCCACTCGATCCTCGGCGGCACCACGCTCGACAAGGACGAGCTGACCGCGACCGTCCGCGACGTCGCGCTGATCGCCGACGAGTACGACGACAAGCTGGTCAAGAAGTACGGCGGCCAGCGCATGCTCGACCTGCTCGAGGAGGCCGCCATCGAGAACCTGATGGACAAGCACCCCGACAAGTTCGACCTGAAGAGCTGAGCCGCGCGCGCGCACCCGCGCCCACCCCGCGTACGGAACGCGCCCACACCGTCCCGCCATCGCGCGGCTGAATCGACTGGGCGGGCGTGACGTCTAGCCCGATGATGGGCTCGATGACGCGCCGACTCTGCGTGATCGCGATGTGCCTCGTGTTCGCCGCCCAGGCCGAGGCGCGACCGCGGCCGAAGCCGGTCAAGGTCCAGAACAGCATCCGGGGCGCGACGATGATGGCGGTCGCACCGTGGGGGCTGACGGCGCAGGGCCACGGGATGCTCCGCATCCTGCCCCTGGGCGCGAAGGCCTGGCAGGTCGTCCACCAGGTCCGGGGCGATAGCCTCTACCGCCACGCCCACGATGATCGCGGGCGGCTGCTGGCGTGGTGGGAGAAGGAATCCGCGTTCCACCTGTTCGATCCCGCGAGCAAGACCGACGTGACCTTCGCGCTCCCGCCCGCGCCGGGCCCCGAGTTCAAGTACGGCTTCCGTGTCGAGGAGCTGTTCTTCGCCCCCGACGGCGACGGCGCCATCGTCTACATGCACGGCTTCGTCGGCGGTCGCACCTGGGAGGTCGCCGCGTACCACTACGATCTCGCGGGCGGCGCGCCCACGCTGCTGTTCCGCCAGGAGGGCTATCCGCTGCACACGACCGCGCGCGAGAGCGTGCGCGCCGTCCCGCAGCGCAAGGACGACATGTGCGAGCACACGGCGTGTCATGTCGGCGCGATCATCGCGTGGGAGATCACCGGGCGGCAGGCGACCAAGCGGGTGATCTTCGACGCCAGCCAGCGGCAGGAGAGCTTCGGGCGGGTGCAACCGGTGTGGGACCGCGGCGGCGGCGACCGCGTCGCGGTGCTCCTGGACGAGCATCCCGCCAAGCGCCGCCTGCTGCGCTGGACGCGCGGCGACGCCCAAGCGACGACGACGCTCCTCCCCGACGGCCTGGGCCCGGCCAGCGACGCCGAGGCGATGTGGCTCACCGACCGCGGTGACGTGATCGAGGTCTGGCTGACCGCGACCCGCGGGCTCGCGATCCGGCGCATCCCGCCCACGGGCGCGCCGACGGTGACGACGCTGGCGCCGCACCCCAAGCGGACGCCGCGCGATCATCCGCTGTTCGGCGTCAGCGACGTGAACGAGCGCGCCAACGGCGACCTGCTCATCCATTGGGGCGAGTACCTGGTGCTGGTCCCGACCAGCGGCGCCCCCCGCCACCTCGACCTGCGCGCGGTGTTCAACCGCAAGACCGAGTTCACCGGTCGGCTGTTGCACGTGCGCTCCCCCGAGGGCACCTGGGTCGGGCTGGATCGCAACGGCTCGCTGGACTTCGCGTTCCTGCGGCAGGCCGACCTCGACGCGCGCATGACCCCGGCGCCGTAGCCGCGCGCGCTGAGCTGAGCCGCGGCCCCCGCACGCTTGATCGGCGCCCGCGCCGTCGACGCGCTCGCGGCCGAGATCCCGGATCACGACGTCGCCGGGCGCGCCGCCGCCGTGCTCGGCTGAGCGGCGCGCGGCCTCGATGACACCGCGCTACGCGAACGCGGCGTCGATCGCGGCGTCGAGGCGCTGGCGCAGCTCGGGCGTCGGCGTCGGCTCGGGCAGGCCGCCGTAGATCGTCGCGATGTCGCGCTGGGGCGCGTCGTCGGCGCCGTTGCCGGCGCCGTAGCGGCCGTAGGGCATCGGCGCCTTGCGCAGCGACACCACGCCCTGCCCCGGCGTCGGCGGCGCGGCGGTGATGAAGCCCTTGCGCAGCGCGGTGCCGACCCGGGCCGGGCAGCGGCACGGGTTGTTGGGATCGACGTGCTCGCAGCGCGGCGCGAGGTAGTCGCCGATCTTCTGGCGAGCGCGCGACAGCCGCACCCGGTAGGCGCTGACCGTGACGCCCAGCGCCTTGGCGCCATCGTCGTCGGACAGCTTGAGGATCTGCGCGGCGACGAACGCCGCGCGCTCGCCGGGGCCGAGGCAGCCGATGACGCTGGTCATGCAGCCCTGCTTGAGATCCCACAGCATCAGGTCGCGCTGCGGATCCGACAGCGAGCGCACGACGTCCGTGCGCGTGGCCTCGTTGCGCAGCGTCTCGTCGAGGATGTCGAAGTTGACCTCGGGGCTGCGCGGCAGGCGCTCGCCGGTGACGTGCAGCGCGATCTTCAGGAGCCACAGGTGCGCGCGCTGATCGTCGTCGGGCAGCTCGTCGAAGCCCGCCCAGGCGCGCGCGAAGGTCTCCTCGACCACCCGGCCGGCGCGCTTGGCGTCCATCGCCATGCGGAACGCGAAGTTGTAGATGCGCCCGAGGTGCGAGTCGAGGACGACTCGCGCTCGCTCACGTCGAGCTTGGGTCCGCACGGATGCACATGCTACCACGGGGCCATGGTCGGCCGCGCGCTCCTACCCCTGGCTTTGGCCGCGCTGGCCGCCGGCGCGTGCACCGCCGACGAGGGCCACCCGCCGCTGGCCCGGATCGCGCTCACGCCCGAGGCCATCCTCGAGAACGACGGCTTCCAGACCGAGGTCACCCTCGACGCCACCACCTCGGCCGATCCGATCGACGATCCCGACGGCACCGCGCCGCTGACCTACGCCTGGACCATCGCCGGCGACGAGTTCCGCTTCGAGCGGGGCCGCGCCACCTCGCCCGCGCCGGTGCTGCGCTTCCGCGGCGATCGCCCCGCGTTGATCGAGCTCACCGTCACCGACGCCGACGGCGCCACCGCCACCGCGCACGCGCACCTCCAGCTCACCGTCCGCTGAGCCGGGCCCGCAGCGCGGCGGCCGCGTCGGGGTGCGCGGCGGCCCAGGCCTCGAGCGCGGCGGCGGTGACGTCGGCCACCGGCGCGCGGACCGCCGGCGTGACCAGGCGATCCTTGGTCGGGTTGCCCCAGTGCACGTCGGCCAGCACCACCGCGACGGCGGCCACCAGGCCAGCCTCGTGCGCGGCGCGCTTGCCGCGGAACACCCGCCGGATGCCGTCGTAGAGGCCATCGACGTGGGTGCCGTGTTCACGACTGCGCAGGTAGTTGACGTAGCTCGCGATCGACGGCCCGTGATGGCTGCCCCGCCAGGCCAGCGCCACATCGACGGTGATCGGCCCATCGGAGGTGACCACGTCGCGACGGGCGATCGCCACGGCGACGGTCGGCTCGTCGACCACCCGCCGCACCCACGCGGCGAGGCCCTCTGGCTCGTGGTACCGGCGCGCCAGCCGACAGTCGATGACAAGCCCGGGGCGCAGCGCGACCAGCATGTCGATCTGCTCGAGCAGCGCACCGAGGTCGATGCGGTGGTCGCCGAAGATCTCCGGATCGGGTCGAAGCCGTAGCCGAGTCCCGGAGGGAGCCGCCGTCCCGTGTGTCTCGGGAGCGGTGCGGAGCCGCCCTCGCGACCAGGCCGCGCGCAGCTCTTCGCCCGCGCGGACGGTCACCAACTCCAGGGACTCAGCGAGCGCACAAGCGACGACCAGACTGAACGCCCCTTCGGTCAGATGAACATGCGGGCGGTGCCCATCCTCGGTCGGCCGATCGAACATGCGGCCGAAGCGGGTGACGATCGCCGCAGCGTCGCCGCTCATCCCCGGGCCGTCGTCGGTGACCGTGAGACATCCGTCAGCGTTGACCTCGATCTCGATGCGACCGCACCGCCCGAGCAGGTGCTGATCGAACGCGTTGCCGACGAGCGCCATCGCGAGGGTGAGCAAGCCCTGCGGGATATCGCCGACGTACATCCCCGGACGCCGCCGGACCAGGTCGACGATGTCGACCACCTCCACCCCGCTCATCAAGCCGCCCTCACACGCCTGGCCGCATCGCTGCGCCCGGCGCCGCGGCCTTGTCGCTCGCCTTGTCGGCGACGACGGCCTTGCCGTTGGTGGGCGCGCTGATGGCGTCGAGCTCGCGGACGATCTCGGCGAGCAGGTCGGCCTTCTCGCGGTACGGCATGAAGGCGCTCTTGAAGCCGGAGATGATGATCTCCTTGAGCGTCGCCAGCGGCCAGCCGTAGTGCTGGTGGCAGAGCAAGAGCTCCTTGGACACCGTGGTGTCGGTCATCAGCCGGTTGTCGGTGTTGATCGTCACCCGCAGGCCGTAGTCGACGAAGAAGTCGACCGGGTGCGCGTCCCAGGAGGCCGCGGCCTTGGTCTGGACGTTCGACGACGGGCACACCTCGATCGGGATGCGGTGGTCGTTGACGTAGTTCAGCAGCTCGCCGCTCTCGATCAGCCGCACGCCGTGGCCGATGCGGTGGGCGCCGCACTTGTGGATGGCCTGGTGCACCGAGTCGGGGCCGAACGACTCGCCGGCGTGCGCGGTGCAGTTGATGTTGTTGTCGATCACCAGCTGGAACGCCTGGCGGTGCAGCTTGGCCGGGTTGTTGACCTCGCTGCCAGCCAGGTCGAAGCCGACCACGCCGCGGTTCTTGAACGCCACGCACAGCTCGGCGATGCGCAGCGACTGGTCGGCCGGCTGCGAGCGGATCGCGCACAAGATCACGCCGTAGCGGATGCCGAACTGGCGCTTGGCGGCGCGCAGCCCGCGCATCACCGCCTCGACCACCACCGACGGGCGCAGGCCGTCGCGGGTGTGGAGCAGCGGGCAGTAGCGGACCTCGAGGTAGCGCACGTTCTCGCGGTGGGCGTCCTCGGCCAGCTCGAACGCGATGCGCTCGAGCGCCTCCTCGGTCTGCATCACCGCCAGCGTGATGTCGAACGCGCGCAGGTACTCGTCGAGCGACGCGCACCGCTCGCCGGCGTAGACCAGCTGGAACAGCGCGTCGCGATCGGTGGTCGGCAGCGTCACGTGCTGCCGGCGGGCGAGGTCGAGGATGGTGTCGAGCCGCAGCGAGCCGTCGAGGTGGCAGTGCAGATCGGTCTTGGGCAGCTTCTCGATGAACTCGAGGGTCAGCTCGGGGGGCATCGCGGGATTGTCGATCCGCCGGGCCAGCCGAGCAAGCGGCGTCACGCCGCAGCCGCGACCGCCCGCCCGTCGGGCGCGCGGTGATATCGTCGGCCCATGAAGCTCGGATGCCGCTGGCTCACGATCACGATCATCGCGCTCGCCGCGTGCGGCGAGGTCTCCCGCGACCAGACCGACGCGCCGCCGGGTGACTTCGACGCGCCGATCGACAGCCCGGTGGCCGCCAGCTGCACCAACGGCATGCGCGACGGCGCCGAGACCGACGTCGACTGCGGCGGCGGCACCTGCGACCCGTGCGGCGCGACCCGCGCCTGCGGCGGCAACACCGACTGCCTGAGCATGGTGTGCACCGGCGGCACCTGCCAGGCGCCGTCGTGCACCGACGGCGTGCGCAACGGCACCGAGCTCGACGTCGACTGCGCCGGCAACTGCGGCCCGCGGTCGTGCGACCCCGGCCAGACCTGCAGCAGCAACGGCGACTGCGCGTCGAACGTGTGCAACGGCGTGTGCGTCGCGGTGAAGCGGGTGTTCGTGTCGAGCGGCATCTTCTCGGGCGGCCAGATCGGCAACCTGATGGGCGGCGATCAGAAGTGCCAGGCGATGGCCAACGCCGCCGGCCTGGTGGGCACGTTCCGCGCGTGGCTGTCGACCACGGGGACCAACGCCGGCGATCGCATCGTCGCCGCCGACGCGCGCTACGTGCTCGTCGACGGCACCCAGATCGCCGACAACAAGGCCGACCTGCTCGACGGCACGCTCGACAACCCGATCAACCTGACCGAGACCGGCGCGGCGCCGGGCCCCTCGGACACGATCTGCGACTCGTCGACCACCTGGGTCCACGCGTCGACGCGCCCCGACGGCACGCTCTACGACGCCAACGCCAACTGCGCCAACTTCACCACCGACACCGGCGGCAGCGGCTGGGGCCAGTGGAACACCGCGGGCGCGTCGTGGAGCCACCAGTGCGGCGGCGGCGCGCCGGTGAACTTCTGCGCGAAGCGCGCGCACCTGTACTGCTTCGAGGAGTAGCGACTCACGCGGGCGGCGCGGCGGCCCGGGGGCCGGCGGCGGGCCTGGTCGGCAGCGCGCAGGCGCCGTCATCGCAGCGGCCGGTCAGCCGGAGGCGGTGCTTGGCGAACAGGTGGTAGCCCGCGCGCAGCAGGTGCGAGACGCCGGGCCAGCGGCTGACCGCGACCGCGCGGCGGAACCCGACGGCGGCGTACAGCCGGCGGAACACCTCGACGCCCTCGATCCAGGTGCCGTCGGGCAAGCGTCCGCGGATCCGCGCCATCAGCGTGGCCTGATCGGTGCCGAGCGCGGCGGCGTCGAAGCCCGGCGCGGCGATGTCGGTGAAGACGATGCGGCCGGCGCGATCGCGGCGCATCAGCATGCGGATCTCGCGCGTGCACAGCGGGCACGCGCCGTCGTAGAAGACCTCGACCTCGCGGCCGGCGGGGAGCGCGGACATCGCGAGCTTCGACGCGCCCCGGCCCCCGGCGGTTACGCGGCGGTGCCGGTGCGGGCCCGCGCGGCGCGCTCGAGGCGATCGAGCACCTCGCCGGCGACGTTCTTGTGATCGAGGGCCTCGATGTGGCGGACGCCGGTCGGCGAGGTGATGTTGATCTCGGTCAGCCGGCCGCCGATCACGTCGATGCCGACCAGGATCTGGCCGAAGTGGCGCAAGGTCGGCGTGATCGCGGCGATGATCGCGCGGTCGTCGGAGTCGAGCTCCGCCTTGACCGCGCGCCCGCCGACGTGGAGGTTGCCGCGCGCCTCGTTCTTGCCCGGCACGCGGAGCACCGCGCCGACCGGCTCGCCGTCGACCAGGAGGATGCGCTTGTCGCCGTCGACCGCCTCGGGCAGGTAGCGCTGGGCCATGGTCCACCGCGTGCCGGCCCCGGTCGAGGTCTCGAAGATCGACGACGCGTTGGGGTCGCCGTCCTTGACCAGGAACACGCCGAGGCCGCCGAAGCCGTCGACCGGCTTGACGACGATCGCCCCGCCCTGCTCGCGCTGGAAGCTGGCGAGGCGGCGGGCGTCACGGGTGACCAGGGTCGGCGGCGTCAGCTCGGGGAAGCGCAGCACCGCGAGGTGCTCGTTGAGCTCGCGCAGGCCGCGCGGATCGTTGACCAGCAGCGTCTTGTCGCGGGCCTGCTCGAGGATCCAGGTGGCGTGGAGGTAGTTGACGTCGACCGGCGGATCCTTGCGCATCAGCACCATGTCGAACGCGTCGAGCGGGATCGGCAGGCGCGCCTCGGTCGAGAACGCCTCGCGCGGCGTCTCGGCCTCGCGCACCAGCGTGAGCTGCGCCGCGGCGACCGGGTCGTCGTGCTCGAGCCCGAGGTGATCGATCTGGCAGGTCCAGATCTCGTGCTCGCGGCGCGACGCCTCGACCATCAGCGCGTAGGAGGTGTCGCCCGCCAGGCCGAGGCGCTCGAGGGGATCGATGATGAACAGGAGCCGCACGCGCGCACTGTAGCCGATCGGTGGCGGTGACGCCCCGACAGCGGCGCCGGGCGCCCACAACCGCTCGCGGGTGATCGACGGGTAGCGCTCGGGGTGCGGCGCCGCGGGCCGCCGAAGATCTTTGTGGTGATGACGACGATCGATCTACGATGGTCTGATGCCCGAAGCTGCCGATGACGTGACCGTCAAGACGCGGTTCGCGAGCGCGCAGGCGCTGATGGCGGTGGTGGCGATGGGCATCGAGCGCGGCGCGCTGCGCTTGCCGGCGACGATCGCGGCGGGGCGCACGTTCCAGATCGCGCTGTTGACGGCGACCGGCGAGGTCGCGGTGCGCGGCAGCGCCGAGGCGGTGCGCCAGGAGGGCGGCACGACGCTGGTGCGGTTCCTGTCGGCCTCCGACGACGGCGGCGACAAGGACGCGTGGATCGACCTCGACGACGCGGTGGTGAACGTGCCGGCGGCGCTGATGCAGCCGCGCGGCCCGCTGCCGGATGCGCCGGGGCGACTGCGCGCGCGGGCACGCGATCGCAGCGACTGGGCGGGCGCGCTCGGCACGCCGTTGCCGCCCGAGCCCGCGCGGCCCGGGACGCCGCCGCGGCGCGCGATCGTGCCGCCGCTGCCGACGCAGGCGCGCCCGGCCGCAGCCCCGGCGCCCGCGTCGATCCCCGACATCCCGCCGCTGCAAGCAGAGTCGCGCGCGCCGCAGCCGGCGCGCAGCGCGGTGGACCTGCCCGAGCTCGCGCCGGTGGCCGTCGGCTCGCAACGCCTGCCGGTGCCGCCGCCAGCGCCGACGCCGGTGCGGCCGGCGGCGCCGATGGTCGCGCCCGCGCCGCCGAGCGCCGTGGCGCCGCCGAGCGCGACGGCCCAGGTTGCGCCGCCGAGCGCGACGGCCCACGTTGCGCCGCCGATCGCTGCACCGCCGATCGCTGCGCCGCCGAGCGCCGCGCCGCCGAGCGCCGCGCCGCCGAGCGCCGCGGGGCCGGTCGCCGCGGGGCCCGCGCCGCTGCCGACCGGCACGACGCTGCCGCCGCCGTTGATGGCGGTGTTCGCGGCGCCGGGCGCTGGCTATTACATGGCGCCGGCGCCGGCGTGGCCGAGCGAACCTGGCGGCGAGGGACGCGCACGGCCGACGACGCTGCCGCCGGGCTGGGGCGCCGAGCAGGGCCGCATGTGGATCCCGGTGATGGACCCCGCGGCGATGCCGATGGTCGCGCCCCCTGCGGTCGCGGCGCCGACGACGGCGCCCGCGCCGGTCACGACCCGGGCCGCGCGCGGCGTGCTGATCGCGTCGGTGGTGATCGCGACGGCGGGCGCCGCGGTCGCGGTGAGCGCGGTGCTGTGGGCGCGCTCGGTGTCGGCGACCCGCGCCACGCCGCCCGCGGTCGCGGCCGCGCCCACGCCCGCGCCGCCGAGCGCTGCCCCGACCGCCGCGCCGCCCGTCGCTGCCGCACCCGCACCGACGCCTTCGCCTGCGCCGGTCGCCGCCGTCGAGTCAGCCGCGCCGCCGCCAGTCGCCGCCGCGCCCGCCCCCACGCCCCCGCCGCCCGCGCCGGTCGCTGCCGTCGAGCCGCCCCCGCCGCCGGAGCCCGCGGCCGCCGCCCCACCGGTCGCGGCGATCGAGCCACCGCCCGCGGCCGCGCCCGCCGCCGCGCCTGACGACTGTCGCCTGGCGATCACCACCAGCGCCGATCGCGTCGGCATCTTCGTCGATGGCCAGAAGCGCGGCGAGACCCC
>Ga0075163_10001391_pt1 | contig 32523 bp, 25 predicted proteins | sample JI1023141ADNA_FD_71478 | JGI IMG/M metagenome (GOLD analysis project Ga0075163, IMG submission 71478) | Wastewater effluent complex algal communities from Wisconsin, to seasonally profile nutrient transformation and Carbon sequestration -... | ecosystem: Engineered > WWTP > Effluent > Algae...
GGAACAAAACAAAGCCCTATGCGTATTATGCAGTGTGCGGCTAAATGCGATGCATGGAATTATGCAGATGCCAAAATGGATGATCTTGCAGCATTCTTAATTACAGGTGGTCCAACTTATTTAATGGCTGCCAAAGACAAAGATGGAAAAGAAGGAAAAGCATTTGTAGATACAACGTTAGTTCCTAAAGGTAGAGAAATTTTTGCAAAAGAATGTGCAAGCTGCCATAGCTCTAAAGTTGCTCCTGAAAATGTTCGCAGTGATAAAAATGCACTCGCTAAATTCTACGAAGGCCATGTATTCGGAAATGAAGAATACTGGGAAATGGAATATCCAGAATCCAAAAGAAAAGACCCTGAGTTCATCGCTAAGTATTTAGTAAAAGATGAAAAAGGAAAACTTCGTCCTAAGCAATTTGCAGAAAAAGGTATCTTTGGACAGGACTGGTTAGGAAATGATGAAAGAACTCCTTTTACCATTGTTGGAACCAATATGTGTCGTGCGCTTCATGACAATCACAATGAAGGACATATCTGGGAAGAGTTTGCTTCTGAAACATACAGAAAATCTCCCTCTCCGGGTAGCGTCAAACGCGTATTTAACCGTATGATTCCTCTCTTAGGCGGAGTAGAATTTGGAGAAAGAAAAATCGAAGGTGGACCTGGATATTTTAGAAATATATCCCTACTCTCTCTTTGGGCAATTGCTCCTTTCATGCACAACAATGCGATCGGTTATGTAGATGATCAAACTGCACTTGACTTTTCTGTAAAAGGAAGAATCAAACAATTTGAAATTGCATTTGATGAATTGATGACTTCTGACAATCCAGCGGTTACTCCTCATCGTCCATTAAAAATTACCGGTGTCACACAGGATATGTATGTTACACCACGAGAAGACGCACAGGGCTTTCCTCCTATTCCAGTAAAAAAAGGAACACCTGTAGCAAATATCCTTTCTCAAAATCCACATGATCCATTATTCATGAAGTGTGATGATCAAGTAGAAAATAAAGGACATCAGTTTGGTGTTGATTTACCAGCAGCTGACAAAAAAGCTCTTCGTGAGTTTTTGAAAATGTTATAGGAAGGATTCTTTGCTTTTCCCAAGTGTAACAAGAAAGCAAAAGTATTTTATAGGAGTTGGGTCGATTCTTGGTTTCTTACTAGTCCTCCTTTGGATGACTAGTAACCAAAGCGCCCCTCCTATTTCTGAACTAGCAAAAACGACTTCGAATAACGACCATTATCTTTCCAGTAAAGTAATTCCAGAAACAGACTTACCACCGGAAGGAACGCGCTCGTTATTCGATCATCTCATTGTCCAAAACGGTGGAATAGTTCCTTATCCTTATAGCAAGTTAATTGAAATGCTAAAGGAATTAAACCCCGAGGGCACTGAACCAATCAGTCTTCTCATTCCAAACGGAAGATCACTCTTAAAGGGTCAGGCGGATAACGCACACCCGCGCATAGTAACCACTGCAGATTTTGAAATCCCAAATACAGGGGCAAATCTAAGTTTTGCGCCACGAGGTCAACTGTTCCTTGGTTTTGTAGAAAATGGAAGCGAAATTGAAGTAGTAAGTTACAATGAGGCAGCAGGAAGATTTGAATTCCAATTGGTGCAAGATTATTGCCAGGACTGCTCGCCAAGAATTGTATATGCCAGAAGAGCTGTATGCTCTACCTGTCACCAGGGGGGAACACCGATTTTCTCCCAACGTCCGTGGAATGAAACTAACGGACAACCAGCAACAGCAGCTGCAATAACAGCAGGGCGCGGAAGCAGTGATCCTTATCAAACAGTTCCTATTCAACAACCACTTTCTTTTTCAGAAAGATTTGATCAATTAACCGATGTGGGAAATTTCTTCTATGCCTCACAACGTCTCTGGTTAGATGGATGTGGAGAAACAGGAAATGAATGCAGACGTCAAATGCTATCACTAGCATTTCAATACTTAGACAATGCAGGAAGTTTTAACCCGAATAGCCCCGAAGCAAATGAACTTAGAAGGTTACAAGAATTAGCCTTTAAAAACTCTGATATTCCTAAACGCGAAAATAAAGATGAAAAATATACTCCTGTCCCAATGGGTTTACAGGGCACTCCTTCTCCCCAAAAAGGAATTGTAGTTCCTGAATCCGATTTAGCTAACCGTGACCCAATTGGAGAAAAGCAAGGATTTAAAGGTTGGATACGCTCTCTATTTACAAGAGATATAAAATTTGGAGAAGGTGCAAGAGATAACGAAGATTTAAGCTCATTTGAAAAGTTACCTCCTCTACGCAAAGAATTTGACCCATTAACCATTCGTCCTCCCAAACAAATTCTCGGGCCCAAAGACATTGACGGAGTATACGGATTAGCCAGCTTCTTTACTGAATCTGATTTCAAGAAAATTGGTGAGCAAAATGGATACGATATAAAAAGAATCGTAGCAAAAGTAAAATCTCTACCAAATGAAGTTTTTGATCCAAAGCCATTTTCGAGAGTATTAATTTTACAAGCTCTACTTGGAAAAAAGCAATATTGCTGTTATAATACAGCTGAAATGTCACCACCAATGGTATCGGGCGGACCTCCTCTCGAGATTAAAAAACATCCCGAATTACAGGCATTTGCCGACAATTGCTTCTCTTGCCACAGGGGAAATCCTGCTAAACGTCTAAACTTTATGGGTGGGGCAAATGAAGATGAAGTATTAGAACAAATAAAAGCAAAAAAAGAAATCAGGGATGCCTTAGATTGGGAAAGATATGAAGGCACTGATAAATCAAGTAAGCTCATGCCACCACGTAATTCCGCTCAATATAGAAAGTTAAAAGATGCGGGAGAAGAAGGAAAGAAAATTCTTTTGCAAATGCGTGAAACAGTCCCCGGTTTTTTCAATTTTTAATTAAAAGAATAATATTTTTAGGAGAATAATATGCGTTTAACTCATTTTGTCATCACTCTTGTCTTGCTAGTTTTGCAAACAGTCATTCTAGAGGCTAAGCCAACGTTTGCGCGACTTTATAAACAACAATTTGGTTACATGCCTTCCTGCCATTCCTGTCATGCAGATGGAGGTGGAAGTCCATTAAACAATTATGGAAAAGCTTTTAAGGATAACGGAAGTAATCTTGCTGCCTTTGGTAAAATTGCATCGCTAGACAGTGATGGAGATGGAGCAGCGAACGAAGCAGAAGCAAAAGCAAAGTCTAACCCTGGAAGTAAAAATTCTACTCCTGCCAAAGCAGGTAACTGGTTAGACACTTCTAGTTTAATTCCAAAAGAAGTGCAGGGAGCATTCGCTAATATTCAAACCTGGCAACTAAAGGATGCAATTCTAACAACAAAAGACATTGAAACAGCAAAAGGAATGGGAGCAACTCTAAGTGCAGCTGATGAGAATACTATTTATATTCCGCTAGAAAATCAATACCCTGCGGGAACTGCTTTAATTTTTCCTGCTACTTATCAGGGAAAGACTTTTTACCTATTACTCTCTACTGATAAACAATTAAAGATCAAGCAAGTTCAAGTTTTAGACGCTAGAGAATTACCGGCAGCTAAAAGCAGTAAAATCTATGCAACCTTCAATGGACAGCAAGCACAGTCTCTTCCTGCAAAAACGGGAACAGGGCTAGACGATATTATCCACAATGCAGTTAAGAATGCGGGAGTATTACTTTACGTCCGATTGAAAGGAGCATGAGAATGAATAAAAAGCTAATCGTAATTTGCCTCTTTTTTCTTTTTCTCATTTCTTTTAATTTAGTTGCACAAGAAGAATTCAAATTTGGGGATACTCCTGTTTCTGAATCAGAAACTATAAAAGTAGAGCCCCCAAAGCCTGCCTGGATTCAAATAGGCGCACCACTGGCAGTTCTTGGATTTTTCTTTGGACTTGTATTAACTGTATTTAAAATGATCCCGTATCGGGACACTAAGATACATTTTAATCTACAGGAATTACCCGTAGCCGCACAACGGGGAATTGGTATGGCGGTGATTATGTTTGGAATCTCTTTTGGTTTCGGAGCTTTCGAAGCACGTTACCAGATAGGTCTTCACGGAAGCGCAGAAGCCTACTTTCATGAAATGGGACTTGGTAAGCTAATAGCAATTACCCACGCTCACTTAATAGGGTTTACGACTAGCTTTTTTATAATCGGAATTCCCTTCTCCATGCATTTTAAACGACTCAAAATCTATCAATTAATATTCCCACTCGGTCTTGCTGCTTCATTAACAGATATAATTTCCTGGTGGGGAATCAAATATGTAACAAGTAACTTCGAATACATCACATGGTGGTGTGGAGCAGTCTTTAGTATATGCTATATTTGGATGCTAATTGGTCTTGTTCGAATTATTTTTTTTCCCAAGGTTCATTGGTTTCCAGATTATATTAATGATGAAACTTTAAAGAAAGAAGACTAACGATTATCCAGATTGCGGTAAAGTTAAGAAATAAACTTTGTGCAATGAATGGTAGGACAGGCATCCCTGAGATTGTGTAAAAGCAAAGAAAATATCTCTCACAGAGCACACAGAGGTCGCAGAGATTATAGACACATTCGATAAACTTCAGCCCTGCTTCGCAAAACAGCCAAGCTATGCAGGTTTTATTGATTCTTTTCTCTGTGTTCTCAGTGTGCTCTGTGAGAAATTCATAAATTATCCGTGGTAATCTTTACTTATCTTCTACTTCTAAAATATCCATCAGGACTTCATCGAGGGTAACAGGCATTTCCCGATCATCTATGTCGAATACTATTAAATAGCCCCTACTCGGCTCAAGAGATTTAAGAGCATTGACTAAAACACTCTGATCACTGAATAAAGACTTTCCTGTTTTTCTTGACCAAATTTCTTTTGAAGAAAGACAACCTCTTGTGGGAGTATTCGGATAATAACTATAATCCTTATAAAACTCTGTATCAACAGTAGTGCCATGTGCATAGATTCCACTTCGTCCCATTTCTCCTGCAATATAAGCTTCGTGGATTGGAAAATAATTTCTCCAGGAGTAAGGAAGAATATCTAGATAGGACTTTAGACTCCACTTCCCCAATTTCTTTGGACTATGAAAATATAGCTCTGTTGAAATTTCAAATGGCATTGAAGTAATTACTGCCGGTGTCGGACCAATAATATCGTTTTTAACTGTTTGGATTTTTTGGATTGAAAATATTCCCTGCGGAGTATTGCCATTTACCACATAGGAAGGTAAGTCAGAGACAGACCGTGCAAGCTGAGAAATAGTAAAAATGGAGCCATCTTCTCTTCGTAAAAAAGTTCCATCCGGTTTTTTTATGATAAGTAGTCCTGGATAATCTCGATTAGCTCTTTGAATGCTAAAAAGAATAAATTTATCCTTCTCATAAGTATGGGAAAATAAATCTTTTAAACTTGGTCTTTTTAAAAGGAATTCAGAGGGAGAAATTTCGAGGTATTGAGCTAAAATTCTCAATTGGGGAATTTTCTGATAATCTTTAAATCGCTTTTTTAGAATTGTAAGATATTTTTCTTTCTCCTCAGGATAAAGTCGAAGCAAAAAATGAGAGGCAATGGTAAAATGCTTTGCACCCGTTGTTTCCTGTAGAATTTTTTGCATCTCTTCTTCAAAGCCAGACTCATACAGTGTATAAATAGTTTCGAGGCAAGAAGAGTAAAAATTTTCCGACTTGATTGGATAGTCTATTAATGTAGACTTCAGAAAAGAATACCCGTCATCTTCAATGTAATTTAATACCTGCATATACTCGAAAGCCTTTTTAATAGAGCTCTCCTTATTTTTTTGCTTAAATGAATTGATCTCAGATGAAATTGTATTTAGCATTTCTGCTTTATACTTTTCTCTTGCTTCTTTTGTTGCCAGAGGAAATTCATACTCTTCAGTGAAGATTGGGAAAAGAAAAAAAAGGAAAATTAAAATTGATTTAAACATAGTCTGTTCTTGAATCACGATACTTTATAACCGATGCCGATGAGAGTAATATCATCTTGTTTGCCTGTATCCCCTAAGAATATTTCTAATTCAGAAATTACATGGTCTATGGAATCTTTTATATTATTCACTTTATTGCGAATTAAAATTTTGTATAGTCGATCTTCCCCGAATTCTTCTTCTCCGAGGAATTGTTCAAATATTCCGTCCGTAAAAATAAATAAGCGATCTTCTTTTGTAAAAGGAATTTCTAGATTCCCATAGCCATCTTTACGGGTAATTCCTATTAGCCCGCCAGTGTTTTTAAGAAGCTGGAATTCTTTATCCTTTTTAATGATGAGCCCTGCGGGATGTCCGGCAGATGTATACTGGAGTGTTTGTGTTTTTAAATTAATATCTACAAGAATACAGGTAAGAAAACTATTTAGCATTCCATAGCGACGAATGAATTCATTATTAAAAATATCCATCGTCTTGTTTACAGGGAGAGCATAATTTTTTACCCCGTCATAGATTCCCTGGATTGCCATCATAATGAGTGCAGCCTGCACACCATGACCGGTTGCATCGGCAAGAAAAATTCGAATCGTAGAATCATCGATCTTATCCACACAATAAAAATCTCCCCCTACTTCGCTCATAGAGATATAGCGCACTACTATTTCAAGATCATCGCTTAGATTTAAATCTGTAGCGAGTGTAGCAGATTGAATTTTTTGAGCCATGGCAAGATCACTTTTAATACTCTGCAAAGTAGAGTTTAACTCGGAGGTTCTGATTTTAACGTTCTCTTCTAGAGTCTCATTTATTTTACGCTGCGCCTCTAGAGATTCAGCCTGCACACGAATACTTTCTTCTTGGATAATCTGATATCTATCGGCTAACGCAAAGGAAAAGATAATCAATTCAAGTAGAGAGCCTATCTGAATCACGTTCATGGTGATAAAGTTTCTTTCGATGAAATTCATGAGATACAAAATAAATAGAATCGAGCCAATTAAAAAAGTAAACCAGGCAATTACAAAATACCTGGCATAGCGATTGCCTTTACTAAGACTATAAAGCCCAACCAAAAAAATAAATATTACTGTAAAGGTAGCGACAATACTTTGAATCATCACACAAAGTCTTGCTGACTGAGAAATAAAACCAAGAGCCGCAATAAAGATGATCTGAAGGATAATAGTCGTTATTCTTAGGATGGGGAAATTTTTTCTAAACTCTAAGAACCTATCTGTAAAAGCAAGAACAGAAATCCAGGAAACGGAAGTTAAGACAATCACAGAATGATTCTGCCAGGAAATACTTTCACCCCAGAGGTATTGAAAACCATGACCGTTAAACGCTATATAAAAAAGCAAAGTAAACAAAGTGCTAAGCGAATAATAAAAATAACTTTTACTTCGAAAGGCAAGAAAGATAAATCCATTGTATAAAATCATAATCGCCATGGCTCCATAAAAAATGGAATACCAGACTTCGAGACGAAAGTTTTGTTCTAGAAAAGCATTGGAGCGATAGAGAATGAGAGGAACAATCACAACAGTCTCGGTCTTTATTTTTATAAAGTATCTATTCTTTGCTTGTGTGGGAATTTCTAATGGAATTACAAAGAATCTACTAAAAATTTCACGGCTTGTAAATGGAAACAAGTCACCATATTTTTTCAAAGTCCAGACATTGTCTTTCTCATAATAAAACTCAATCAAGTCCAGGTGAGAGTATCCGATTTCTAATAACCAGTTATTTGTTTGTATATCTTCATTTTCGATATCGAAGCGTATCCAGTAGGTATGAGGGCTGTAAGAATAATTAATAGTATCCGACTTGTTTAAAACAAAGTTTTTTTGGAAATCAGAATGGCTGATGGTTTGAAAGTCAAGGGCGTTCAAACGATCTTCGTAGATGTAAACTGATTTTCCTAAAGGGAAGGTTTGTGTATTGGAATTAAGAATTACTGTTTCGTCGGAGAAAATTGATACATTGAATAATGCAAAAATACAAACTAAAATGAAACGAAACATAAATTCATTAGAACAAAAACAAACACCTAAAGTCAATTATATTCCAGAGTTCAAGTATGGCTAAGTTAAATACAAGCAGGTATTCTCACCGTCAGTCGAACTACCCAAAGCGAAAAAGTAAGATTTCGTAACCGAATTGTATTTTCGGAAATTCTTGTTTTTTATACTTGCTAGCATCTATATGTTCGCTGCAATGTGAATAGGACAATGGAAACAACAAAAGAACTTAAATTAGCAGTATTAATAGACGCGGATAATGTTCCGTATTCGAACATCAAGGGTATGTTAGAAGAAGTAGCAAAGTATGGAACTCCCACTTTCAAAAGAATTTACGGAGACTGGACAAAGCCAACCCTATCAGGCTGGAAGACAGTCCTACTCGAAAATGCGATTACCCCCATTCAACAATATAGTTATACAGTCGGAAAAAATTCTAGCGATTCGGCACTCATCATAGATGCAATGGATATTTTATACACAGGTGGAGTCGATGGATTTTGTATTGTATCTAGCGATAGCGATTTCACACGATTAGCCACAAGACTCAGAGAAGCAGGAATGAAAGTGATTGGTATAGGAGAAAAGAAAACTCCATCGCCTTTTATAGCTTCGTGCAATAAATTTATCTATATAGAAATTCTACACAAAGAAGCAAAATACCAACATCAGGTCAAAGCAACAGCCAAGACCAGCCACAAAAAAGATCCTCTTCCAGTGGCAAAGATTGACAACGAACTCATTGAACTTATATCAGAAAGTATTAATGATATAGCAGAAGAAGACGGTTGGGTATTTCTAGGAGTGCTCGGAAACCTAATTCTAAAAAAACAACCAGACTTTGACCCGAGAAACTACGGACACAAAAAATTACTAGATATGATTAAAACAATGGACGGAATCGAAATCGACAAACGCCCAACGGGTAAGAACAATATATCGCACTTTTATGTTAGGACAAAGTAAAATAATTAAAAGATTACCACCGATGAACACAGATGAACACTGATAAAAGATACGATGTTTAATTGTTAATTAGCGCGATTTCGACGTAAGGAAATTTTCCTTAATTGTCATCCCCGAAATTTTCTATCGGGGATCTCAACTAATATAAAATTCCTATTAGAACAACAGATTCCTGATAGAAAAGGAAACTCACAATTAATAGTATGACTATGCTAGTCGGTTTCAATTTATTATGGCAAAGATTTACTTTTTCATTTTAATATTTTATTTAATTTCGAGTTGCTCGGAGACTAAGCAAATTATAAAGGAAAGTCAAAACAAAGAATCCGAAAATATTGGGTATTTAAAACTAAATATCGTTGATGCAGTGAATGATGAAATTTTTTCAAGAAGCACCGTTGAGTTAAGAGGAGTAAAAAAACTTCCTGTGTTTGATTATCCATATAAACCTTTCGAAAAGGATAATGATTTTGAAATACGGGGAGCTATCAAAGATAATACAAGTTCGATGCTTGCTGTAGAAGAAGGGGATTATTATGTGTATCTGCATGTAAACGATTCAGTGATAAGACCTCTTTTAATATCAGATTTTACTTCCAAAACAGTTCAATTTGGATACCGACCCAAAATAGAGGATAAATTATTAGTTAACCAAAATGAATTAATTACTTACACAAATAAAGAATGTCACTTTCCTCAAAATCGGGGAGAGCCAATACAATGCGCGGTATTAAAAATTGAGCGAAACAGGATAACAGAGATTACCCTTAAATTTCAAAGTGAATCAAATTTTAACCCCGGTATAACTGCTGTTTTTTGGTTATTTACAATACTAACACCAGTGCCACATGTAGGAGCACCACTTATAATATTGGGCTCTATCATTGTAACAAGAGATGTAGAGCTTCAAACAATCAGCAAAGAACAAAACTAGCAAGAAACAAAAACTCTATCGTATCTTTCATCGGTGATCTCGGTGCGCATCGGTGGTAAATTCTTAAATTACTCCAGAGGAAATACAAGTCCTGTTTTGTCGGCGATATCGGCGCGGCGGTTGACGGTATTTTCTTTTTCATCTAAGTCGGGTATATCGGGATTAGTCGCTCTTGTGTAAAGAGGAATAGAATTAGACTCAAGGATAACAAGGATTTCACCCTGCTTCCTATCTCGGGCAAATTGAATCGGGTCTACTTCTTCGCAGTCTCCCCAGACACCAAGAGTCTTGTCTACTCCGTGATTGACTAACACTTTGACACAGTCGATACTTTCCTGGTGAATGCATTCAATCAAAAGCCCATACCAGGCTCCCCATCCATCAGTATAATACTTTCTGTCATTGATAAATGTCTTGTCTAATTCAAGCATCTTATCAAGCAAATCCCAATTCTTTGTATCAACTGCTTTTTTTAGATGTCCACGGGTAATAGTCATTTTGTGCTCCAAGGTAGATTAAACAGCGATTAATTTCTTTTTTCTATATTCTTCTTCACGCACCATATCAGCGAGCTTACCGCCGTTTACCTTTATCCACTCATGAGTTCTTTCAGAAACTAAGAATGCTTCAAAACCAGGAAGCTTTGTGTTTTTAAAATTCTTTTTGATCCATTTAAATAATTCATTTGCTATTTGTAAAAATAAATCAGACTTAGATACAAGAAGATTTTGCGAATTATAAATATCATGGATATAATAAACTCTTCCGCTATGAATAATATTATTTTGTATAATATTTTTTGGAATTAAAAATTCTATTACTGGAGAGGAAATTACATCAATCGAATAATAATTTTGTTTTTCTAGAAATTCATTTTTTATTTCTTTTGAAAGACTTTCTGATGTTATATATTTAATTGCGCTTGCTTTACCGATTATTTTTGTTTGCATTAAGGAATCTAACTTTTGAAGATTAGCATTTGCCGAATAATTGTTGTAAATCACCAAATTCTTTTCCTGAATGTATTTACTTATTTCAGAAATATCCTCTGGCATAAAATAAAAATTGATCTGCTTGCTTTTCATAATTTAGAATCCTCATTAACTTTTTGTTGGTGTTTCAACCCACCTTTTCGTCCAAAGGGATTAGGGATATTCTTGTCTTCACTCATAGATTTGTCTAGAATAAAAAATGGGATTTTCAGAGCAAGGCGGAATTTATAAATACATAGTATTTGTATAGTTATCGTCGATCTCTAGTCTTAGGATATTTTATCCAACAAGATTTTCTTAACACTAAGGACACAAGGGTTTTCACAAAGCACACAATGGTAATAATTTTTCTTAGTGATCTTTGTGGCAGTTCCCTTTGTGTCCTTTGTGTTAATTTCTTTTTTGAGAAATCTATCTGACAACAATCGGGATAGCGGATAGGTAGTATTTGCCTTTGTTAGGAGAATACTATTTATTATAACGAGAGAAGTAAGCGTCGATTTCTCCTCTCAAGTCTAATCCTACTTTCTCGAAGATAGAAAGTAAATCGGTAAATGCTCCTTTGCCGCCAAGGAAGTCCCAGAACTCCTCTGCAACTTTCAGTTCATTGTCTAAATCAATCATACCACGCATAGTCCAGCGACTATAAGGCTTTGGATCGTAGGGATTGTACGGAATAGCAATAATCGTTTGCACATTTGCTTTGGGGTTAATGGCTAACGTGACAGCAACCCACTCCAGTAAAGTTCTTTTGAATTCTTTAAATCCGCCTGCATTGGGCTTCGCAGTCTTTATATCAAAAAGATAAATTGTTTCATCTGTGCCAATTAGCTTTACATCTATCTTAGTCGGCTTCACTGTTTTCATTTCACCTTTATGGCATACTTATCTAATGGCTTCTATTTCTTTCGGTTTATTAGGTGTAATCTCTGCTGTGGCTAGTTTGTCCATGCTGTCTTGAATCACTCGGTGTATTCTAAAAGAAATTTAGCTCTTGCTGTTTACTTGCCTGTAATTGATTTTTAAAGTTAGGAATAAATTCAAAATCAGCGCAACCTAAATACCTCGAATATGGAATCTTATTTTTCCTCTCTCGCTGCGGATCATAATCTCCATGATGGAAGTCTAATATCGTTTTACCTGCAATATAACCTAAGCCTGTTGGAACAGCATTACCTATTTGTTTAAATAGATCAGTGAGTTTTCCTTGCAATTTCCAATTGTCAGGAAACTGTTGAATACGCGCATATTCCTTAACTGACAGTGAACGCATTTCTGTTGGATGTGCCAACAATGTGGCATTCATTATTGGGCTTGTTAGTAATGTAGGCGATGGCCTACTGAAAGACAATCTACGGAAGAAACCCGTCTTACCTCCATCTAGTTCAAACGATTTTCCCATTGCCTCTTTTTTAAGGTCAATTGGTAAGTCTGTCCAATTACCACCTTCCTTTACATGAACCAAGAATTTTTTTATTCTTTGTGGAATTTCAAAATACTGCTCCTGTTTTCCTAATCCTTCAAATGCGTCTGCGATTGTTAGCCACTTCTTTCCAGTCTCAATTCCTGATTCGCTATGTGTAGGACTAGGTAATGGAATTCTACCTTTTTTGCTTCCAAAAATAATGAATCGCTCTCTTATTTGGGGTACACCATAGTTTGCGCTATTAAATAATCCAAAACTTATATCATATCCCAATTTTTTAAATTCGTTCCACAAAAAATAAACTACGCTTCCCGGCATTTCAACAATGCTTTTATATTCAGTTTCATATTCAAATGGAACTGCATTCATTGGAGTCGATAAAATTCCTCTTACATTTTCAAGAATAAAATAAGGCGGGCTAATTTCTTCAACTACTCTTAAATAATTTATAATAACGTTGCCTCGAAAGTCTTGCAACGAAAGTCGTTTACCTGCTGTACTGAAAGCCTGACAAGGAGGACCACCTACTACCATAAAAACTTCTTTCTTTTTTAAGTTAGCAGTTTGTAAAATTTCTTCGGTGGATACTTTTGTAATATCGTTTTCAATGACTGGAATAGAAGTATTTTCCCTAATTGTTTCACAGGCAAGTTTATTCATCTCTACACAAACTGCTGTATTTAATCCTGCTTTTTCAAGCCCAAGGTCTAAACCCATAGCACCGGAAAACAATGAGACTACATTATATGTTTCAGATTTATTTACCATAGCGATTTTAAAAAGTGATTATAAGTTTTATATTTTTTTCTGAAATCGACAGTAAGAGGTTCTATCTTCTTTTCAATTTTCTTGATAAATGTATCATCTGCTAAAAGTGCTTTGGACGTTTTAAAAAGAATATCGACTAATTTATCATGATAATTTTTCTGTCCACTTACAAACTCCCAGAGCTCTTTGCCAATAAGCGTTCGTTTTTCCCATTCAGGTAGATACATTTTATACAATCCGTGAGTAACAGTTTGATCTTCGCGTTTGCCATAAGTCTCTCCAATAAATGCTCGAAACCCTTTCTCCTCTATTTTATTAAATTCGTTTACATAATGATGAATCTGTGCTTTATTCAAATCGTTCGTTCCACTTTTTATTTCCAAATAAGCTTTTACTTCATCTAATTTTTCCACAACTAAATCCCATTTTGTTTCTTCACCCAGATCATCATGTTTTCCCTCGATAATGGAATCGCTTGCATAAAGCAAAAGATTTTGCACTAAAAAACCAACCGAGGTTACGATGCTTCGCGAAATCGCTTGATACGCATAATAGCGAATTAAATCTGTTTCGTTATTTAGATTTAATGCACCAGATAAAATTGGATTTACATTCAGTGTTTCCAATTCCATTTTTTCAATCATATCTAATTGTCTTTGAACAAATTGGGCTGTTAAAATTTTTACAAAATTCTCTTGAACTGATAGCTTACTATCTATTAACCCACTTTTTTGAAATGCTTGAATTTTGGCAAAATCATTATCAGTAAGTTTGAAATTTGGATTATCAACTTTGAAAACTAATTTATCAAAGTCTTTGCGGGTTGCTTTAAGAAATGCATTTATACTTCCACAATGAGAAGCTATCATTTCAATTTTTTGTTTCAGTCCATCAGTCAAGCTTCCATTATGAAGCTGAAAACCTTTTATAATGAGTTCGGGTGTTGTTGCTGCCAATTTTATTTTACACTTCTTTATATATTTTTATTAAATCAAACTGTCTTCTTTTGTCTCTTTCAAAGCAATATCAATAATATCGAAAACAGAATATGCTAAACCAGATTCGATATATTTTGTTACCTGAACTATTTCTTCTTCAGAAAATTCTTTACCAAACAAAGATATTGCTCTATCCTGAATAAAGTCTTTATCAATCCAATAAATTAAGTCCTTCTTAAGAATGGTTTCTTCATTTGTCATTAATTTCATATTATCCTCTATGCTACCCTTTTCATTTGATTCATTGCTATTTGCTTAAACTGCTCCAATCGTCTCAATGTATCTTTAGAATAAGTCTCCCACCATTTGAGAATGGAGAATAATGGTTTACACATTTTTCCATGCTTCGCACAATAATAAGTAGTGGTGACCGGCTCTTTGAGAGTTGCAAGGTCAGCGTGAGTAGTTGCACGACAAGAGCGAATGGTGCGGCTTAGGATAACACTGATTATGTTCTTAGTGTCTGGATTTTTTATCTTTTTGATTTCTTTGAATACAAATTCAATTTCATTTCTTATATGTTGTGAATACCATTTATCTAAAAAGCTATCCATCTTTTCTTGACGGAGTTGAATTTTGAATTTTTTAATGAGCTTATTGTATATCGGAAGAAATTCTTTTTCTTTTTCGTAGCCATAGACATCTTCGTTTATTTCGTTTCTTTGAACTCTGTATTTGTAATCTGGAACTGGAAAGTATTTTTGATTGAACTCATATAATTCTTTTAGTAGTGTTTCCTCAAACTCTTCCGTATTTGATTCTGCCAAAAATGCTTTTAGTGATTTTGTGATTCGGTGTAATTCTGTCTCGACATCTAATAGCTTGTAGTCTGTAATTTTTGAATTTCCAATTTTAGAATTGAATGCTGATATATCGAGACCAACAGCGTGTAATCCCAACTCAGATGCTTGCACCATCGTAGTTCCACTTCCCGAAAATGGATCAAGCACAATATCGTTTTTTTTAAAATATACTTCCTTCTTAAAATCGTCCGTGTGTGAATCTAAAAAATATTCTACTAATTGCGGAATGAATTTTCCTTTATAAGGATGGAGTCTGTGAACATGCTTGGTGGTTTCTGCTTCTGTATATTGATCAAAAGACAAAGCCCAGTTTAAATCTTCGCCTAGTTGGTCTTTCCAGGCTAATTGGCGTTTGCCGTTGTAGGATTCATAATAATGTAATAGCTCTTCTTTGGAAACTTGTGTCGATCCGTTACTTCCAATCTTTGTAATTTTTCCGTATTGGACTAAGTAAGAAATGTTAGAAGAGGTAACATTTTTTCCAAGATGCTTTGTTGCCCACTGACTGGCTTCCTTTATGGACAGGAATTCTCCAGTAGGAAAAAGAACACTTTCACTTTTATGAGTATTTAGTTTTTGCATAGTCTCCTCTTACTTACTTAGCCTAACTCTAAGATTATGAATTATGTCTACTTATAGAGTCAATTAAAAAAGAAGGCGTTTTTCCCTTCCTATACCCAATATAGCCTTAAAAAAAACAGGACAAAGAAGCTATTCCAAAATAATAGAATCCTGTAAATCTTGTGAATCCTGTCTAAAATATCTTTATCCTTTAAGCATTTTGGATTGAATACTTTTAAAACTCAGACTGAGATTTGACTGAATAAAATTTACGTCTACCGAAACTAATTCATAGACTAAAAAAAGTTCGAATAATTACGTGTTTGCGCACCCTTTCAATCCATCATCCATGTATCCCTGCTCTTTTGCTCACGCTGTAAAGATAAATTACATTTAAAAAACCCTTTGCGACTTTGCGTCTTTGCGTGAACCCTTATCTTATGAAATAAATTCTGTATCTTGAAATCTGTGTCCTTCCTTTGCTATCGGTGTAATCGGTGTTAATCCGTGTTCATCGGTGGTAATCTTTTAAGTGTTTAACAACCAACACCCACTCCCCTATAAATTACGGATACACCAGGAATACCAACAACCTTTCTATTAAAGCTACTATCAAAGATACTCAAAATGATTTGTTTAGTAAGAATAAGAGTATAGATGAGAGTATCTTTGATACTATCCTTGATGAAAGGCAAACTAAAAGTAACTCTTCGCTTCGCTAGCTGTAAAAAAAAGTTCAATGAATTACGTAGTTGGGCAGCTTTAAAAATTGACCGAGCAATCATTCTCTAAGTATAACGCGACTAGACCAGACCTATTTTAAAAAAATCGTTTGGGACAAAACAAGGAGAGGATTAAAAATGAAAAAACTTACAACTAACCACAATTTATTTTATAAACGAGTAACCAACCTATTACATGATGCCCGTAAATCAGTGATTCGAAATGTAAACTCAGTTATGGTTAATACGTATTATCTGCTCGGTAAGATGATCGTAGAAAAAGAGCAACAAGGAAAAATGCGTGCGGAATACGGAAAAGAGTTAATTCATAAATTATCAAAACGATTGCAAAAAGAATTTGGCAAAGGCTTTTCAGCAGACAATCTAGAAAATATGAGAAGATTCTATATCGTTTACTCAAAATCCGAGACAGTGTCTCGGAAATTCATCGAAAACAAAAACTCTCCTCTTAACTGGTCACACTATCAAATTCTAATTCGCATGGAAAAGCCCGAGCGTCAATTTTACGAAATCGAATCCATCCAAAATAATTGGAGTGTTCGAGAATTGAAACGTCAATTCGATAATGCTCTATTTCAAAGACTATCTATCAGCAAAAATAAAAATGAAGTAAGAAGACTCAGTAAAAAAGGGTAAATTATTGAAAAACCAAAAGACATCATCAAGGATACTTACATCTTAGAATTTGCAGGATTACCAAAGTTACCCGCATATTCAGAATCAAAATTCGAGTCTGCATTGATTCACAAATTGGAATCATTTCTTTTAGAATTAGGTAAAGGGTTTACCTTTGTTAGCCGTCAAAAAAGAATTTCCTTTGAAGAAAAACATTTCTTTATAGATTTAGTTTTCTACAATCGTATTTTACGCTCTTTTGTTTTAATCGATTTAAAAATGGGTGAGTTGAAACACCAGGACTTAGGACAAATGCAAATGTATGTTAATTTCTATGATGCCAATGTAAAATCTCCAGACGAAAATAAAACCATAGGAATCATTGTATGCAGAAATAAAAATGACACCCTAATCAAAATCACTTTACCCAAAGACAATGATCAAATTTTTGCTAGTATATATAAAACAATCCTACCAAACAAAAATGATCTAAAAAGAATTTTAAACAGTTAATGACTGATAACCTTGAACGAAACAGCGTACCCAAAGTAAGAATTTTTCTAGACTTTAATCGAATAAGATAGAATTGTCTTTAAAGGAAACCAACAGGGATTGTGAAGCGAAATGGTCAATTTTTTTACTTGAAATTTTAAAAGAAGATTATTATTATACCGTTTTCAATTAGAGGTGATAGAATTGTTTACTAAATCAAAGGAGGAATCTATTAATACCACTGAAAAATCAGGACAAGTCCTTGATAAACCCAAGGGATTTACCATCCAACTTAAGCTAATGGGAATCATCTCAATTCTATTTATATTTACCGTTACCATCATCATTTTGCTTGCTACAAAGTATTTTAAAGAGGAAACAGAAAGAATTGTAGATGATATGAACTTAAGAAATGTGCGGGTGACTGGTTCAAAAGTTAAAACAGATATTTCTGCAATTTTAGATAAAGCAACCCAGATGATTGTAATTTTACAATCCGAATCCAATTCAGAAAAATACATTAATTTATTTTTTAAAAATGATCCTGATTTTTTACTTCTAGGTCTCTATAGAAAAAAAGAAGACAAGCTAACGCCCGTTAAACTCATCATAAATAAAGAATATCTCGCAGAATACCAATTAAAAGAAGAAGATCTTGAATCGATTATCTCTCTAAATCAGTCTGTTTTTGAGCGCTCCTTTGAAGGAGAGCCTATTTTATACAATGCAAGTCCGGGCGCAAAAGAGCCAGTATTCGCTATTAGCTTTCCGCAAACAGATGGAGATAAGCAAGATATCATCATCGCAATTATCAGGTTAGATAAGATTGAATCTGCTTTTAAAAAATCAGATTATACAGAAATATTTTTAGTCAACGGTGATGGACTTGTCATTGCTCACCATGATCCGAAAGTTCTTTTTACATCCGCAAATTTTAGTGAAATTACAATCGTCGATCAAATGCTCAAAAGTAATATCACAAACGGAAAAAAAACATACATAGCTCCCGACGGAAAAGAATACATTGGAGCCTTTCAGAAAATTGGTTTCGCAAATAGCGGTGTCATTTCCGTTGTCGAAGAAGAAAAAGCAATGGAAGCAGTATACAATATTCAAAGACGAAATATTTATATCATGATAATCGGTGTTAGCCTTGCTCTCATTGTTGTATTTATATTTGCCAAATCTCTTTCCAATCCCATCTTACTCTTATTATCCGCTACTGTCGAAATCGCAAAAGGAAATTTTAAAGTAAAAATTAAGCCTAGCACAAAAGATGAAGTGGGTCTTCTCACCGAGTATTTCGTAACCATGGGGGAAGGTCTTGAAGAGCGCGAGAAAGTAAAAAGTATTCTTGGAAATATGATCGACCCTGTCGTGGTCGGAGAAGCAATGAAAGACATGGATGCTCTCAAGCGTGGCTCTGAGAAGCAGATAACAGCATTTTTCTCCGACGTCGCCGGGTTCTCTACAATCAGTGAAGAATTAAGCTCCGTTGACCTTGCTGCCTTACTCAATGAATACCTTTCCGCGATGACACTCATTCTAAAAAAATACAACGGTGTATTAGACAAATACATTGGCGATGCGATAGTCGGAATATTCAATGCACCGGTTGATGTTCCAAATCACCCATTAGCCGCAGGCATTGCTTCCATTGAAATGATCGCAAAGCTCAGGGAGCTCAGAGAATACTGGGTTAAAAATAATTTATACACCAAAGAAGCTAGAGAGATGGATGTTCGTATAGGTCTTAATTTTGGACTCGCTAAAGTTGGATTTATGGGAACCGATGCACTTGCCTCTTATACTATGATGGGGGATACTGTTAATTTGGCGGCACGTCTTGAGGCAGCCGGCAAGGACTATGGAGTCAATATTCTCATTTCAGAAAGCATGAACAATGAAGTAGCAAGCGAACTATTTACACGTGGATTAGACTTAGTCCGAGTAAAAGGTAAAAATGAACCGGTTAAACTTTTTGAATTAATTGGTACGCGTTCTGATATTACACCCACACTAAAAGAATCTTCCGAAATTTACCAGCATGCATTTGCACTTTATCTAAAACAAAATTGGGACAGTGCAATTGAACATTTCAAACAATCAGAAAAAGCAAAAGGAAAAAAAGATAAGGCAGTAGAGCTTCTAATAGATAGATGTTCTTATTATAAAACTTCTCCTCCGGGCGATACATGGGATGGTGTATTTACCCGTAAACATAAATAGCCATGCAAAGACGACCCTCAAAAGATACAGTTATCACGATTGGAATTTTACTTCTAATCAGCATTACCTTTTCAGGGTTATTGTATTATGATTTAAATAAAAGAACTGGCCTCGGAGAAAATCCTATTATCGGAGAAGTAACCTTTAAAGAAAAAACAGTTCATAGAAAAATAGATTCCAGTGTCGTCTGGGATCAAGTTGAAAATAAATCACCAGTGGCTAACAAGGATACTATCCGAACCTTGGATTATTCCGACGCAGTCCTCACCATTAAAGATGGAACTACCGTTCGACTTTCTGATAATAGCATGATCTATGTAGACTTATCAGATAAAAACTTAAATATAAATTTTGACTACGGATCTATCTCTACAGCGAGACCGGATGGGTCTGAGCCCGAATCAACTTTAAATATTAAAAGTGGTGATAAAACAATTCAAATTGATAAAGGGGGAGCAGCCAAATTATCAAAGAACGAAGATGATAACGTAAATATTCAAGTAGAGAAAGGACAAGCAAAATTAGCCTTAAAAGGAAAAGAAGAAATTCTCCAGACCAATCAAACTGCCGAATTACGAGACAATAAAATTGATGTAAAACCAATTCGCTTTTTACTACAATCACCACCTGACGGCAAATATTATTCTACCAGTGCAGACACAATGGTTTCAGAATTCAAATGGAACCCACTGGACAAAGGAATTTCTGCTAATCTAGAAATTGCAAAAGATAAATCATTTAAGCAAATTGTGAAAACGCAATCCGGAATAAGAGATACAGGAGTTTCATTAGCATTAAATCCAGGAGTTTACTTCTGGAGAATTTCAGCCAAAAATCCACTGGGAGGCAAACTAGAATTTAGCGAGAGTAGAAAACTTACAATCTTTGCTGAAAAAGCGGTTAATGTCACTACTCCTCAAAATGGAAAAGTATTTACCTATAGTTTAAAACTGCCTACCATTGCACTTCGTTGGACTAAAAACGAATTTTCTTCTTCTTACAAAGTGGAAATTGCAAGAAATCAAGATTTCACTAATATAGTAAAGACTCTTGACTCTTTTGAAAACTATATCAGCACTGACATTCCCTCGAAAGGAACCTACTACATTCGTATCACAACCCGTCCAAATATTCCAGATCTGTCGCCTGTCGTATCTCCTATAAGCCTATTTTCAGTAGAAGAAAGACAGGTTCCAAATCCTCCCGAAATTATATCACCAGTTGCTAATTCTAGCTTTGGTTTAGACTTTATTCAAAAAAGTAGAATTCTTTTTAATTGGAGAGATAACAAAGAATTTGTGAGCTATGAACTTGAGATTTCTAAATCATCCGATTTTTCATCCGTCCTTATCAAACAAACTACAAAGGATAATTTTAGCTCACCTGAAATTAAAGAACAAATAGGAGAATTATTCTGGCGGGTAAGAGGTATTTTACCCGACGGACGTAAATCTGAATTTTCAGGAGTAAATCCATTAAGAATCAAAGAGCCTTCTAATTTAAAATTAATCTATCCAGAAGCGCTTTCAGAATTAGATATGACTTCGGATAAATCTGTCACCTTCCGATGGCAAAGACCGGAGACTTCAGGAAATTTTATCTTAGAAGTTTCCAGTTCTCCCGACTTCTCAAATCAATTATTAACCGAGGAAGAGAAAGTTGTAACTGGGTATTCTAAAAAAGTAATGCTAAAGTCAGAAGGAAAATACTATTGGAGAATTAAATTACTTTCCCGTGAAAATAAAGAAATTACAAAGAGTGAAGATAGCAGCTTCACCCTGTTAGGCGCTCCAACTCCCAAGCCAATCAACCCGAGTGAAGGAACTAATATTGATTTAACGAATAGAGCAGAAGTTGACTTTAGTTGGGCTAGAGATGAAAAAGCTACTGCTTATAATCTAGAAATTTATGATACTACAAAGGGTGCAAGAAGACTAATTGGAAACACCACTACAACAGAAACTTACCACTCCTTTAAAGAGCTTTCAAAATTTAGAGACGGAAATTTCCTCTGGTCGGTTTCAATTCTATATTCTACTAAAGATGGAAAGCAAATAAAAAGTCCTCCTGCTTCTACATCTTTCAAAGTGCAAGCTCCTAAGATTGAACCTCCAACTCCTGTCGCCATACAACCAGTAAACGGTGCGGATTTAGTAATGGGTGAAAAAGAAGAAGTCTTATTTCAATGGGAAAAAAATGATAGGGCAGTTCACTACCAAATCGATGTGCAAGAAAAATCTACCAATAGAGTCAGACCTGTATTCCAAAAGCAAACTACCGAACCAAATGCGTTATTCGAAATACCTCTCACAGTAGGAGAAGGTGTATTCTATTGGGATTTATTTATATTTTATAAAACCTGGGACGGGCGGGTAGTTAGAAGTAATCCAATTCGAAATGAATTTTCTTTAAAATTTCCCTATCGAAATCCGCCACTTGCATCTTTAACCAGTCCTTCCGGTGGACAGGATATAAAGCCTGATGATAACTGGAATGTGCCTCTTATCTGGGAAGCTAATGAGCGAGCCATATCGTATAACGTTCAAGTTTCTGATTTTGAAACAAATAAGCCAATTTTCAAAGAAACAACTGAAACTACTAGGTCTACTTTTGTAGTGAGCGATACAGCAATTAAGCCAGGAAAATATGTATGGTCTGTTTCCATTAATTATAAAGCGAAAGACGATCGTATCGTAAAAAGTCCTTCTCGCAAGCAGGAATTCAATTTAGACATGCCTTCCTTTGAAGTCCCTGTATCGATTGCCATCACTCCCGAAGCGGATACTGTATATAATCCGACTAACCAGTCAGAGCTAGAATTCAAATGGGAAAAAAGTAAATCAGCTCTTCTCTATACAGTCGAGTTATTCGAATTAAAAGAAGGTGGTCAAATTTTAATTACGAAAAAAGATACAAAAGAAAATTCTTTTCTATTTAAAGACATGATTCGCCTTACGAATGGTCAATACCAGTGGAAGCTTACAATTGCCTACAAAGATAGAAAACTTAAAACGATTTACACTGAGCCTTTACTCACTGAATTTACAGTCAGAATTCCTCTCGAAGATGTGATTGAGCCACCACAGATTCTGTCTAAGCCGAGGTTATATGTGGAATAAAATATCGTATCTTCTATTAGTTTCCTTTTTTTATCTTGTTGGTTTATTTGGATTAGCCGCAGAAGAGCAAGAAATTGAATGGGGTCCGTCTAAGATTGCCAAAGCATATAAGCTAGAGCTTAGAGACTTTACGAAGAAGAAAATAATTTTAGACAAAAAAGTAAAAACTACTTCTTACAAAATTGATAAACTAGACCCGGGAATTTATGAATATAGAATTGGTATTATAAATGACAAGGATGTAACAGTCATTTACTCCGATTGGACTACCCTTTCAGTAATTCAGGCTTTTGAACCAGAAGGCTCTGTAGAAGAAATTTACTACGGAGGCAAGCAAGACAAATTCCAGGAGATTTATATTTCTGGAAATAACTTTTATGAAGATACAAAGATTGAAGTATTCTCTGCACAGGGAAAAATTCCCGTTAAAAACCTAGTTCGAATTAGTGATAGAGAAATGAAATTTATTTTGGAATTATCCAATGCAAAACCGGGCTCTTATGATCTAAAGATTATTAACCCTCTAAACAAAGTCTTCGTAAAAAAGAATTTTTATCTACTGGGTAAAACAAAAGAAGATGCAGAGAAAGTAATCGTTGAGGCAGCCAAAAACAGTCAGGGAATCGAAACATCCATTGATAGAAGATATTTTCACAAATCAGCTATTTTACCCGGGTGGGGTCAGTATGCGAGTGGAAAAGATTACGACTCAAAGGCTCGCAGAATAAGAGGTGGCATTGTATTTGGAGCAACGTTAGGTCTTGGAGCCTTTGTTGCCGTTAGCTATCGAGACTATTTAAATAAAAAAAATGAGGTTAATGATAAATACGCGCTGAGTAATGTGGTGAATTATCCCTATAATCCGTCACAAACCATCGCCGGACTTTATTTGAGTCAGCAATTTAACACAGGCGTTTTAGAACTTGATCAAAAATGGCATACCTTTACAAGTTCTGGTTTAGTCTTTGTAGGGCTTTATATTTTTAACTTAATTGATGCTTATTTTTTTACAGGTCCAATTGTAAATCCAACAACTGCCTTTGGCTCAGATAAAACACATCAGCTAAAAGCCTATGTGCTACCTGATCGAAATGGAATATTAAATTCTGGAACTGTTAACATTGGTAGTTCTTATATTTTAGAATATAGTTTTAGATTTTAGAAATCTATCTTATTTTTTGTTTTTAGACTCTTCCACCTGGAATTCTATTCTATATTTTACCCCAATGCCTCTTTCCATTTCAATTGTTCCACCTAAATGTTTTGAAAGCATTTTTACTAATTTGAATCCCAATCCAGTAGAATTTTCAAAGTCTACAGAATCCGGTAATCCTTTGCCATTATCCTCAACATTAACATAAGCAGTGTTATTCTCTATTTTACTGGTAATTTTAATAAGTCCTTCGTTCGTATCTTTAAATGCATACTTTAAAGAATTCGTGATCAGTTCATTTACTATAAGTCCAAGCGATTGCATTCTATTTACATCTAAATGAAAGTCCTTAAAATCTTTTTCTACCTTTACGGTACTTAGAGTTTCAGAGTTTGCAAATATTTGGTCTACTAACTTCGTTAGATATTTTAAGCCGGAAACTTTTTCAATTCCCTCAGATTGATTTAATTGATCATATAGAACAATCATACTTTGAACTCTATTTGCGGCATCACGAAGTGCCATACTTACGAGAGGCTCCTTAGAAGATCCAGATTGAAGAGAGAGAAGAGAATATATTCCATTCATATGATTCTTAATCCTATGATGAACTTCTCTTAGTAATACTTCATTTTTTTCTAAAAGCTCATTTACTTTTTTTTCAGCGATCTTTCTTTCTGTGATATCAGAGAAAGTAATTACAGCCCCTTCTATTACATTCTCCAATGTTCGATAAGGCTGGATACGCATTGTATACCACTTGTTATCCGTTATTTGAACTTCCAATTGTTTATGGATCAAGGTATTTAATACTTCCTGCGTATCCTCTACTAGCGAATTGTAATCTAAAAAATTAGTTACTACATGAGAAATGGGTCTATTAAAATCTGTTGGAATTAAATTAATTATTTTTGTGGCAGTTGGGGTAAAACGAAGTATGCGCAGACTGTAATCAACAAAAATAGTAGCTATACCTGTTCCAGAAAGAAGATTATTCATATCATTATTTGCCCTTGATAAATCTGTAACTTTGGCTTGTAGTTCTGAATTTATTGTGGAAAGTTCTTCATTCACTGATTGCATTTCTTCTTTAGATGTCTCTAACTCTTCATTACTCGATTGCAATTCTTCATTTACAGATTGCATTTCTTCGTTGGATGATTTTAATTCTTCATTAGATGTTTCTAATTCTTCATTTAAATTTTGAAGAAATTCCTCTTTTGTTTTTAGCTCCTGCCTTAGTTGGGTTATATACTCGTTAATCTCTTTAGATGGCTCATTTATTAGAGGATTTCTAATATCTGACTGTTGACTTGACTCTACCTCGTCTAAAATGACGATGGATAGTGGACTTGGATAATTTTCCGATATCTCGATTAAGACAGGTCGAATGGTTAGATTAAAGATTTTACTTTTGCCTTCAATACTGATTCGAACTACGCTGCGAAAAACTGACTCTCGATTACTCAATGATTTATTTAAAGCTATCATTAATTCATGCTTTAATCCTTCTCGTGCCATCTTAATTATATTCATTACGCCTGTCTCTCCTGCGGTTAATTCTAAGTAGACCCCAAAACGACCGTAAATATAGAGTATATCACCAGCAGCATTTATGAGTGCTCCATCGGGCGAGATTTGCTCTAAGAGAGCTTTCTCAGTCAATTCTTTAAATGGAATTTTTATTTGTTTGTTCGATTTTTCCATTTGCGAGCCTAATATATTGTCCATGCGTGCAGAAAAAGGATAAAAGCTTCCATAAAGGGCTTGGTCCTTATTTTGAAATACTTCTTTTTTCCTAAAAATCTTTGCTTTCCTATCCTCAATAGAAAAGAGATTGCTATAATCTCCAATACTCTCAGAATTTCCCAGGAACAAAAGGCCCTTTGAATTCAAAGCATGGTGGAATAATGGAATTATCCTCTTTTGTAAATCACTGTTTAAATAAATCAGTAAATTACGACATGCGATTAAATCAATTTTAGAAAATGGAGGATCTTTAATTACATTTTGCTCTGAAAAAACAACCATATCTCGTATTTGTTTACTAATACGGTAGATTGCATTTGTTTCATCGAATATAAAAAACCTTCCAAGTCGCTCCGGTGAAACATCAATTGCTATATTCGAAGAATACACTCCCATTCGTGCATTAGCGATTGCTTTACTATCAATATCCGTTGCAAAGATTTGAATTTTATAATGGTGCTTTATTTTTTCTAAATGTTCCTGAAGTAAAATAGCAATCGAATAAGCTTCTTCCCCGGTTGAGCAACCTGTAGACCAAATGCGAATAGTAGAATTGTCCAGTTTATCGGAAAATAATTTTGGTATAATTGAATTCTCTAAAACTTGAAAAGCTTCTGTATCCCTAAAAAAATTTGTTACTCCAATGAGTAAATCATTATACAACATTTGAACTTCATTCCGGTTATCTTGTAAATAACTATAATACTTTTCAATTGTATCAAAATGATGCACCGCCATCCGTCTTTCTATACGACGGTTAATCGTGTTTTGCTTATAATCAGAGAAGTCTTGGCCTGTCTGTGCTTTTAGAATCGCATGTATTTCTGCTAAAACATTTACTGAGATTATGGAAGGAATATTTCTAGGTAACTTTCCGATAGAATGCTTAATATACTTTATCAGTTCTGGATATAATTCTGCTGGGGAAAAAACATAATCGATCAAACCAGTAGCGATAGCATTTAGCGGCATACTGTCATATTCCGTAGTTTCCGGACTTTGTGCCATTGCCATTCCACCTTCATTTTTTATTGCTCTGACACCAAACATTCCATCATTCCCGTTACCCGATAAAACAATACAGATTGCTTTTTCTTTTTGGTCTACCGCAAGAGATCTAAAAAAGAAATCTATTGGTAATCGTTGACCATGAGGCAAAGTTGGAGTAGTCAATTGAAGCATCCCATTAGAAAAAATCATATTTTTATTGGGTGGAATGATATAAATAGAATTTGGTTTTACTACTGTGCCTTCTTCCACTTCAAACACATTCATATGAGTAAATCGTTGGACTAGTTCAGTTAAAATACTTTTATGATCAGGTGCAAGGTGTTGAACAATTACGAAAGCTATATCTGTATCCACAGTTACAGGTATACCGGAAAAAAATTCTTCTAATGCAGCGAGACCTCCAGCTGAAGTACCAATTCCAACTACGGGAAAATTATTTGGTATTGATAAATTTACATCTTCTTCGATATCCTGTTTTTTGTTTACTGCCAAAATATTTACCTCAATAATTTTAAATTATAACAAGCATGTTTTATGTCATGAGATTTCACTTAAAGGTAAAGTAAAAGTAAAAGTGCTTCCAATTCCAAGTTCACTTTTAACACGAATTGTTCCTCCTTGTTTTTCTACTAATTCCTTACAAAGTATAAGCCCGAGTCCTGTGCCCGTTTCATTCTCCGTACCAAGCCCAGAAAACTTTGAATCCAGTCTAAATAATTTATCCAGATTAACGGAATCAATTCCAATTCCAGAATCTGCTATAGAAACTTCTAAAAATTTTCCTTCTATATTAGTGGATAATATTATTTTTCCACCAATATGCGTAAATTTAATTGCATTCATTAAAAGATTCTTAAGTATCGTTATCAGAAGAGTTTCATCGATAAATACTAAGTCCTTTCCCGAAAGTCCATTTTCTATTGTAATATTTTTTTTAAATGCACTCACAGTCACCAGAGGAAGAGTTGAATCGACTATTCGATTAATATACTTGCTCATGGGATTAAAGCCTATGTCTCCTTTTTGAAGCTTCGACCAATGCATTAAATTTTCTAACACTGTAAACGCAGACTTAGAAGAAGCATGAATGATTTCTACATATTTCAAAAGTTGAGATGAAATTTCATTATTTACACTCGCTAGTTTTCCTTCTAATAATTCTGAAATAGTGATAATTCCAATGAACGGATTACGAAGATCATCCGCTATTATACTAAAGAATTTATCTTTAGCCTTATTAACAGCCTCCAGTTCCTGGCTATAATTTTTAATTTTTTCTTCTGCTTTTATTCTTTCCGTAATATCAACGGCAGTAATTAGAAAATTCTTTTCTACCTCAGAATGAATTCCCTCCAGATGCAGATATAAAGAAGGCTTTTCGTTTTCTATTAGCTGAACTTCACAGACCTCTTTATTTCCAGATTCCAAAATTCTTTTGAAGAACTGATTATATAATTGCCTGGTTTCTTCTGTTAAGAATAATTTAAAATTACTCTTAAGTAGATCATTTCGATCTCTAGATAAAAGTTTTGCACCACTAATATTTAATTCTAAAATAGAACAATCCTTATCTAAGGTAAAATATCCCATTGGAGCAAAATCATATCTTGAAGTATACTTGCGATTTGCGATTTCCAATTTTTCATTCGCTACAATCAAATCATCATTTTGCATGAGTAACTCAATTTGATGAATTTCGATTTCTTGTAAAAAATTATTTGCTTCTGTTTCATTTAGAAAAGGAGTTTCTAAGGAATGTTTTTTATTAAACTCCATAACTGCCCTTTGTCTAAGTGTTTGGTTACCGGTATTGTTCGCTAATTCTGACTTCATTTTATTAATCTCCAATTTACCGTTTAACAACATGTAATCACTACGGTATACGAGATAAGTAAAATGAATTGGTGATATATATTTTTTAAAAAAGATATTAATATATATCTATTTAAAGGTTAGAATTGCTGATGGGAAAAAGAAAGGAGGAAAGTATTAGAAATGGTCATTGAGTGCTAGATAAATCGTTTTTTTCATACTTCGCAACGGTTGAAATTTTATATTTAGATTGAGATTGCGGTTACTTCATAATAACCAAATGATAAGTCGATTCGTTTCCATTTTGAGGAGTAAGATTAATGGTTAAGTTAATTGGAATAACATTTCCATCTGAATACAATAAATCAAGCGAGCAAGATTCAGGAATATCTTTTTCTTTGAATGATTCATTCAATTTTTTAGTTTCCGCTGATTCAATAATTTTCTTTTTATATAAATAATATATATCCTGATCTTTGGGAGAAATAAATTTATCGAAACTTTGTCCCATGAGTTTATTTGCTAAAACTCCTAGAATATTTCGTGCAGTTAGATTTGATTCTATAATTAATCCTTTTTTATTTAAAGTTAATTGTCCAACGGGAGAAAGATGGTAGATATCAAAGTATTTTCTCCGAAGAGTTTCTAATTCTTCCTGGTGTACGCGAAATTCTTCAATTTGCATTTGCAATTCTATTTGATGCTTTCTTAAATTTTGCTCGATTGCTTTTGACTTTTCTTTTTCTTCAAAAAGCCGAAATGCCATTTTAATTGAAGCATCTAAAACAGTGACGCTCGAATTTTTTACTACGTATCCATAAGAGGTGATTTTTTCTGTTGTCTCAACTATTTCCTTTTCAGTATGGCTTGATAAGAAGAGAAGCGGTAAATCATGCTTTGCCAGAATTTCCTTTGCAGCGTCAGTTCCTCGAATACCATCACCCAAATCAATGTCCATTAGAACCAATTCAATATTTTCTTTACTTTGAATTAGATCAATTGCTTCTTCCCCAGAACTAACATTTTCAACAATATACCCATAACTTTCTAAATGAGATTTTGTTAGCATCGCTATTAAAATTTCATCTTCAACAAGAAGGATTTTCTTTTTATTTTTTGTATTCATTGCTTTTCCAGAAAAAATCATTAATGATTCTAATAATAGTTTCTACTTCGAAAATCAAATTCAATTTTATCAATTTTCAGAAAGGACAAATTTGTAAACATCAAAATGTATTAAAAAAAAATTTAAAAACAGCGGAAGAATGATATTAGACGAATATAAATTGGAGAAGGAATGATTGAGTATTGTAAAAAGAATTTTGAACCACAAAGGACGCTAGGTTCGCAGAGAATACTAATTTTATCTCTGCGTTTTCGTGCCTCTGTGGCAGATGAAAATCTACTCTAAAACGCTATCTTTTACGAGAGAGTCTAGAGAGTGTTTTTCTTTTGGTAATTTTGCTAAGTCAGGAAATTCATATCCTTCTTTGTAATGCTTTTTGTCTTTTGGATCAAAGAAGTGTTTGTATTTGTCAGAGTAACCCCAAACAAAAACTGATTTAGCTGGATTTTGTCCAATTACTACATGCTTAGGAGAGATATATCCCTCTTTGCCATCTATAGTAATATGAATGGATTGTTTTGCAACCCATTTGTGATTTCTATATCCAGTAGCTACTCCTACTGTGCCTTTTTTTACATCTGTAATTTTTTGTGTAAGCTCAGCATCAGAGTAGATCGCAGAATCCCAAGTAACCTCTGCTTTCTTTCCACAAGAAATAAAAGCTAAAATGAATGTAAGATAAACTAATTTTTTCATGCCTATTCCTCTTATTTATTGATGATGAGCCAGAGATTTTTCTAATCTCGGATCGCCAACTGGAATCAATTTTGAAGATTCCATACTTTTAAAAACTACAAATCCAAAGAGTCCAACGATTCCAATAGTAACACCAAGCGTTACACCAAAGCCAGCAACGTTAAAATGTTCAAAGTTACTTGGGAATACAATCCAATAGAGTTCAACCATATGAGAAAATAAAATCCATAAAGCAACTTTAGATAAGAAATTGATATCTCTTTTGTTAGGACGATTAAGCAATAGGAAAAATGGTATAATAAATTTGATAAACGGAATCGCGTAAGAAATCAAAGTCCATCCGCCCATTAATCTTTGCTCAAACCAAAACGTTTCTTCTGGTAAGTTTGCATACCACATAAGCATGAACTGGCTAAAACCAACGTATGCCCAGAATACACAAAAGGATAACATGAATTTACCTACGTCATGGATATGGTTTTCATTGACTGCATCGCCAAAGTATCCATTCTTTTTTAAATAAAAAATGGTAACTGCAAGAGCAGATAGTCCAGTCTGGTAAGCACCGGCAAATATGTATACTCCCCACATAGTAGAAAACCAATGCGGTGTAAGAGACATCAGTAAATCAAAAGCTACAACTGAAAACGAAAGAGCGAAGAATAATAAAAATCCGCCGGCTAACTTTGCATTTTTGCTAGTGTGAGAAACATCTTTATCGCTGTCCTGCGCAACAGAATTCTTATGAAACAAGAACCCGAATAAAGACCAGATTCCTGCAATTGCAATAAGTCTTCCGATGAAGAAAGGAGTATTTAACCAGGCACTTTTGTGCTGGATTAACTTGTCCTTCAAAATCTCAGGATTGTCTGTATGCGACCATTCGTAAAGATCATGTGTTCCAAAGATCAATAGAACCGCTAGTAATACTAATCCTACAGGAAGAAATTTTCCAAAGTTTTCAGTGATGCGTCTAATTGTGACTAACCAGTGAGCCCCTGTAATATGACCAATTGCGGTAAAAAATACACCGGTAATGGAAATTCCTAAAATAAACATGGTCGCAACTAGAAGCGCTGACCAAGCAGGATTAGAATGTGCTCCTGGATGTCTTGCTTCAAAGTGTAAACCGAAAAAGCCTCCTACAAAGCTTACAATTCCAATTAGAATCATAAGAAAAAGAGTATTGCGAGTCGCGCCACTGAGTTTAAAAGTAATCAGGTTGTCTTGAATTTCTGCTTTCATATGTTACCTATTTATTTGCAGGAGCTTTTGCTTTTTGCTCAGCTTCTTGCATTTTTCTAATGTATAAAATGATTTTCCATCTATCATCTGGTTCAATTTGTGCTGCATAACTGGCCATTAAACCACGACCCATTGTGATGATATGATAAATTTGTCCATCCGTCCACCCTTGGATTTTTGCACCTACAAGACTTGGAGGTCTTACAGAAAATCTTGGATACGGCCCTACTACGTTACCATTACCAGCTCCAGCAACTCCATGACAGGGAGAGCAATATATTTGATATCTGCTTTCTCCTCTTTGGTAATTTGCAAGAGTTGTCTTTGAAGGATATGGATTTTTTAAGCCCTGATCTTTGGTCATTTCATCTGGAGTTGCAATATCTGCAAATTCATATGGATAATATCCAACAGGAATTGTTCCTTCAGGTGGTAATCTTCTTCCATAAGGATTATGAAAATTATCCAACTCTTGCGACTCTCTTGCGGGAGAATCATACATATCTGGAAAAAATTCATGCACCGGTTTGCTATATTCGCAGTTACTAACCGCGAAAGTAAGGAATGTTAAAATAAGTAATTTCTTGAGATTCATGTTTACCCTTTTACAACGGTCACGTCAGTCGCGCCTAGAGATTTAATAAAGTTAACCGTATCCGCTTCTTTGTATCCAGGAGCGGATGAAGGAATCCAAAGCGCAAATTTATGACTGGTAATATCTTTGTGTAAAATTTTTCTTCCAACGATAGGAATTCGAGAGAAGAAAAAAAGTGCTAATGCAGAGCTGATACCTGCCATGAAAATTGTCATTTCAAATGTAACAGGAATAAAAGCAGGCCATGCGTTATACGCCTTACCGGAGAAGTTAATCGGCCAGTCTACCACATGTGTAAGGTATTGGTAACCAAACCCAAAACTACATCCAATAATACCCATTACAAAAGTAATCCAAGGAATACCAGAACGGGGAAGTCCCATTGCATCATCGAGTCCATGAACAGGAAATGGAGTGAGGCAATCAAATCCAACATAGTATTTCTTGTCTCTTGTTTGTCTTGCTGCTTCTAAGATTTGCTCGGGCTCATCAAAAAGCCCGAATACTCCAGAAGAAGTTTCTTCG
>Ga0075163_10001392_pt1 | contig 32523 bp, 42 predicted proteins | sample JI1023141ADNA_FD_71478 | JGI IMG/M metagenome (GOLD analysis project Ga0075163, IMG submission 71478) | Wastewater effluent complex algal communities from Wisconsin, to seasonally profile nutrient transformation and Carbon sequestration -... | ecosystem: Engineered > WWTP > Effluent > Algae...
CTGGAGTTTGACCCGTGCCCTTTGAAGTGAAACCGCTCGCCCTCACGTCGATCCGTACCAACGGCGGCACGCAAACCCGAGTGGGCTTGAATGCGCCGGCCGTGCGCGAGTACGGCGAGGCGATGACCGAGGGCGCCAAGCTGCCTCCGGTGACTGTGTTCTTCGATGGCGCCGACCACTGGCTGGCCGACGGGTTCCACCGGGTGCAGGCCTCGATGGACATCGGCGCGCTATCGATCGATGCCGAGATCCGCCCGGGCAGCCAGAGGGATGCCAAGTTGTATTCGGTCGGGGCCAATGCCCACCACGGGCTCCGCCGCACCAACGAGGACAAGCGCAAGGCGGTCCAGACCCTGTTGGCTGATACCGAGTGGGCGGCCTGGAGCGACCGGGAAATTGCCAAGGCGTGCGTCGTCAGCCGCTCCCTGGTTGCCGAAGTTCGATCCTCACTGGCCGAAAAGCCAGTGACAACCGGACCCGGAGAAAAGCCGGCCGGTCGCACCTACAAGACCAAGCACGGCACCACCGCCCAGATGGACACCGAGGGCGTTGCCGAGTCGAACAAGGCGCGGGCCAAGGATGCCCGGCCGACTGAAGCGGAAGTTGCCAGCCCTGCGGCGATCGCCACGCCGCTGGAGAAGCACGACGAGTCACCCGGCCCGGTGCAGGCCACGAAGCCGGCCGAGCCAGCGGAAGTCGAGAAACTGCGCGCCGACTTGGAGCAGGCCAGTGAGTTCGTGGCCGAGCAGGGCGCCAACCTGCAGACGCTGCTGGACGAAGTCATCGAACTGCGCAAGGTCTGCGAGGCCGACGACAAGCTGGCCACCGCTGCCGCCGTCATCAAGCAGAAAACCGCCGAGAACCGGGTGCTGCGCGAACAACTGAACGGCGCGATGGCGACCGCCGCGGAGGCGCAGCGCGCGGCGAAGTCGTGGCGAGCCAAGCACGACAAGCTGGTCAAGGAGATTGAGCGTGCCCGATCTGTTTGAGTCGCCCCACTACGGCAGCGCCACGTTCCCGGAACCGCGCCGGTTCCAGAACATCGCGCAGGAGGCGCTTCGTCAGGGCGCTCGCGATGGGCATCGGTGCCAGATGCTGATGAGCCCAACCGGTAGCGGCAAGACATTCCTGGGCCTGCGCGTCATCCACGAGGTGCTGCTTAAGAGTCGCAAGGCGATGTTCATTTGCGATCGGACGACGCTGATCAATCAGACGAGCGCCGTCGCCGACAGCTACGGTCTGACCGCGCACGGGATCATCCAGGCGCAGCACTGGCGCTATCGGCCGGACATGCCCTTCCAGATTGCCAGCGCGCAAACCCTGGCCAGGCGCGATTGGACCGAGCCGGACGTAGTTGTCGTCGATGAGGCGCACACGCAGATGGCGGCTTGGGTCGAGCGCATGAAGTCTTCGAAGTGTCACTGGATTGGTCTGTCGGCAACCCCGTTCTCCGTCGGCCTGGGCCGTCTGTTCACCAACCTGGTGAACGCCACCACCATGCACGATCTGACAAACGAAGGGGTTCTAGTCCCCATGCGGGTATTCACCTGCACCCGGGCCAACATGGACGGCGCGGCCACGGCCGGCGGTGAGTGGACAGACGGTGCGGCGGCCGAGCGCGGGATGGAGATCATCGGGTCGGTAGTGAGCGAGTGGGTGAAGTTCGGCGAAGGCCGCAAGACGATCTGTTTCGGCGCCACCATCGCTCACTGCGAAGAGATCTGCCGCCAGTTCAACGAAGCTGGGGTGATGGCTGCGGTGTTCTGTGCGCAGACCACTGCGGCCGAGCGCGAGGGCATCCTCAAGGAATATCGGAAGCACGACTCGACGCTGCGCGTGCTCGTGTCGGTCGAGGCGCTGGCCAAGGGGTTCGACGTGCCCGATGTGGGCTGCGTCATCGATTGCCGGCCGCTGCGCAAGAGCCTGTCGACCGCGATTCAGATGTGGGGCCGGGGCCTGCGTTCGTCGCCGGACACTGGCAAGACCGACTGCATCCTGCTCGACCATAGCGGCAACATCATCCGGTTCGCGAAGGACTTCGAGGAGATTTTCTACAACGGACTCGATGCCCTGGACGCGGGCGAAAAACTCGATAAGGCGATCCGACGCGAGGACGAAGAGAAGGAAGAGCCGAAGTGCCCTGAGTGCGGCTACACCCCGTTCTACAAGCGGTGCATGTCGTGCGGTCACGAGCGCAAGTCGATCAACCTGGTGGAGCACCAACCGGGCGAGATGCGCGAGGTGATGATCGGCAAGCGCAAGTTGGCCGACGATCAGCGCCACCTGTGGGAACAGGTTTGTGCCTACGCACGAGGCCATTCAGCGCCCGAGAAGCAAGCCGGTCGGGCCTGGCATCTCTTCAAGGACATGACCGGCCAGGAACCGCCGCGCACCTGGAAGTTTGAATCGACCCCGAACGTGCCAGTCACGAAGGCGGTGGCGAACTTCATCCTGAACAAGAACATCGCTTTCTCGGCCGCCAAGAAGAAGCAGGCGGTGACGGCATGAGGTTCGAAGACTTTGCCCGCGCCTGCGGGGTGGACATCCGCCGTCTGCGCGATGACGGCAAGATTCACCGTTGCCCGACCCTGGCCCACCCGCGATCGGACAACGGCGCGTATGCGTTCGACGGCCAGCGCGGTTGGTGCATGGCATGGGACAACGGCGGCGAAACCCAGTGGTTCGGGGGTGACGGCAAGACCTGGACCGACGAAGACAAGGCCGCCTGGAAGAAGCGGCAGGACGATGCCTGGCACCAGAAACAAGTCGAGTATGCGAACGCGGCCCGGCGCGCCGAAGAACTCATCGCGGCCAGCACGCTGCAGGAACACGGGTATCTGCGCCTGAAAGGGTTTGCAAAGCTGCGCGGCCTGGTCACGGCCGACGAATCCCTGGTGGTGCCGATGCGCAGCCCGCGCACGAACCGAATTCAGGGCGCCCAGTTGATCCGCTACGACGGGTCGGCATGGGTGAAGAAGATGCTGCCCGGCATGCGTGCCAAGGGAGCCGTGCTGCGCCTGGGGCCCATCCGCACAACCCTGACGATTCTGTGTGAGGGGTTCGCCACCGGCTTGAGCATCGAGGCCGCGGTGCATCAGATGCGCCTGCGCGCCGAGATCCTGGTCTGCTTTTCCGACTCCAACATGGTTCACGTCGCCGAAGGGATGGAAAGCCCGGTGATCGTGGCGGCCGACAACGACGTGAGCGGTGCCGGCGAGCGCGCTGCGATTGCCTGCCAGCGCCCCTACTTCATGGCCCCGACCGTGGGCCACGACGCAAACGACTGGCACCAGGACGCCGGGTTGCTGCCCCTGTGCGGCGCGATCGTGCGCGCGCGCGCCGATCTGGAGGTTGGCGTGCCGTAGCGCGAACCGAGACCGCTCCCGCTCAGACGTAACCGGGCCTGCATGGGCTGTCAGGAGCAGAAACACCGCCGATCCCGAGGCGCATATCGGAACCACACCCGACGGTGCAATTCCAGGGACTGTGGCGCCGCTGGCTGACCCGCAAGGGGCCGATCGGGCGAGGACCGTGGGGAATTAGTAGCCGATACCCGCGGAACGATCGGATGAACGCTGGAGAGCCTCCCGCCCCAATGGGGTTAGGGGGCTATTGGCTGGAGCCTTGGATTCAGGGCATTGCGCGCCCGGTTGGGCAGGAAAGGCGGAGATGAAGATCACGGTCTACTACAGCGAGTTTGATACCTGGGCGCTGAACATAATCGGTGCGGACGGCAAAGCCATCTTCGCCGGGATCCGGGACTACAAGACAAAGGGCACGGCGCTCGCTGCCGCCGAGCGGCTCAAGCGAAACATGCATCGCGCCAAGGTGGTGGTGCTCTGATGCTGTGCGCCCGCTGCCAATGTCCGATCGACGACGTGCCGCGCCCCACGAGCAAGCACGGCGGCAAAGCGGCGTATTTCGACTGGGCCTTGCTCAAGGATCTGCGCCCCGGGTCGTCCGATTCCATCCTTGTGCCGATCGGCAACTACGCCAGCGCCAAAGGCGTCTATGCCGCGGGCAATCGCTACTCGCGCGACCTGGGGATCAAGGTGCGCGCCTCGATCAAGACCACCGGCGTGCGCTTCTGGAGGGTGGCTTGAGCGAACACAAGACCCAAGCCCAAGCCCGTGCGCTCACGGAGCGGGCAACGGCTATCAGCCAGTCGCGCTACTGCCGCAGCTGCGCGGTGTACCGCAAGCCCGAGGGCGGCGTGCTGGTGCCGATCAAGGGATCGAACAACACCTACTGGCGCTGCGCCGGCTGCCAGGCTCGCCGGTCAGAGGGTCGGAGGGTCAAGTAATCATGGAGCCAGTCAATTGCACCGCCTCAGAACTCTCCACTTATTTGCGGGCGCTGGAGGCGGGATTCTTGCCGACCTTCTACTCGGACACCAGCCCGTTTGCGCTGTCGAGTTCGATCCGTATTGCCAGCAAGTCTTGGCGCAACGGCAAGCGGACGGGCACCTTCCCTGGTTTCCCATCTTTGCCGATGTCCGCGAGTTCGACGGACGGCCCTGGCGCGGACTCGTTGATGTCGTCGCTGGCGGATTCCCCTGCCAAGACATCAGCGTCGCAGGCAAAGGCGCAGGAATCGACGGCGAGCGATCCGGCCTATGGGGTGAAATGGCGCGGATCATTGGCGAGGTTCGACCCAGATTTGCGTTCGTGGAAAACAGCCCAGCACTCGTTAATCGAGGGCTCGGACGAGTGCTCGGTGATCTGGCCGCGCTCGGGTATGACTGTCGCTGGACAGTGTTATCAGCTGCCGACGTTGGGGCACCGCACCGGCGCGAGCGAATCTGGATTGTTGCTGCCGACACCCTTCACGGTGGACACGGGCTCGATGTTCAATCGGTCAGCGAGCTCTGGCGCGGCGCTGCGTCCGACGCTGGGTGCAATGGCGCGGTTCAATCTGTGGCCGACGCCAACCAGTTCACTCGGCACGAAGGGCGGCCGGGTGACCCAGCGGAAATCGCGCGAGGGCGGCACGCTGATCGAAGCGGTATCCCAGCGCACGGAATGGCCGACACCAACGGTCAACGGCAATTACAACAAGGTGGGTCTGTCGGCGAAGTTGGGGGATGGGCTGGCGACAGCGGTACGCGAAACGATGGCAACGCCAACGGCGCGCGACTGGCGCTCGGGGAAGGCAAGCGAGGCGACACATGCGAAGAATTCGCGGCCATTGAGCGAACAAGTGGGGGGGGCACTCTCACCAGACTGGGTGGAACTTCTGATGGGCTGGCCCAAGGGCTGGACCTTTCTAGAACCGCTGGAGTCGTCTGAGATGCGTGGCTGGGGCGAAGGATGGGAAGACGACACCGCTCGTGTGCTGGCGGGTGTCACGAACCGCGTGCAGCGCCTGAAGGCGATCGGCAATGGCCAGGTGCCGCAGTGCGCGGCAGCGGCCTGGGGCTTGCTGGCATGAAGCAGAAATACACCCTGGCCCACGCGACGGCGCGCCAGCGCGCGATCGATGCGGTGCGCGCGGCACCCGATGGGATGGTGGTCGAGATCCGCGCGAAGAGCCGCAGCCTGGATCAGAACGCGCGCATGTGGGCGATGTTGACCGACCTGTCTCGTCAATTGAAGTGGTGCGATCGGGATCTGTCGCCGGCCGACTGGAAGTGCCTGATGACGGCGCACCTGAAGCGCCACGACACCGTGCCAGGCATCGACGGGGGCTTTGTGGTGCTGGGCGCCTACACGTCGCAGATGACCGTGCGCGACATGAGCGACCTGATCGAACTGATGTTCGCCTTCGGCGCAGAGAACGACGTGGAGTGGAGCGATGACGACGAAGCGTGAGAAGGCCTACATGAGCCGGGTCGCGGCCCAGGGCTGCATCGTCTGCCGCAACAGCGGCTTCGGCGAGACCCCGGCGCTGATCCACCACATTCGGGAAGGCCAGGGAGGGTCGCAACGCGCGCCGAACTGGCTCGTATTGCCCTTGTGCCCCGAGCACCACGTCGGCAAGGACTCCATTCATGGCGACCGGCACGGATTCGAGATGCGCTACGGCAGCGAACTCGACCTGTTGGCCCAGTCATTCAGCGAGGTGTGGAAGTGATCCGATTGGTCAGTATCAGCGGCGGCAAGGACTCGACGGCGACCCTTTTGGTTGCGCTGGAGCGTCACCCGAAGGACGAGATTTTCGCGGCGTTCGCCGACACCGGCAACGAGCACGAACTCACCTATGAGGCGGTGCGGTATCTGGAGCGAGCCACCGGGATTCGGGTGGAGTGGCTCAAGCAGGACTTTACCCACGAGTGGTCCAGGAAGCGCGACTACGTCCGCGACAAGTGGGCCGGCAAGGGTGTACCCGATCACGTCATCGACCGCGCGCTGGCGGTTCTCGACCCGGGCCCGACTGGCGTCCCGTTCTTGGACTTGTGCGTGGTCAAGAGCAGGTTTCCGTCCAGCCTGTCGCAGTTTTGCACCCAGCACCTGAAAACCGAGCCACTGACCGACTATGCGATGGAGTTGATTGAGGACCATGGCGAGGTCGAGTCGTGGCAAGGGGTGAGGGCGGATGAGTCCCTGAACCGCGCCGGGCTTTCTGAGCGGGAAGTTGTCGGCGGTGGCCTGACCATCTATCGGCCGATCCTGACCTGGTCGGTAGATGATGTCTTCGCCATCCATCGCAAGCACGGCATCGAGCCGAATCCGTTGTACTCGATGGGGATGGACCGGGTCGGGTGCTTCCCCTGCATCAACACCAACAAGTTGTCCCTGCGGGAAATGGCCACGCGGTTCCCGCTGCATATCGACCGGATCGAAGAGTGGGAGCGGATCGTCGGAGAGACGAGCAGGCGGCAGTTCTCCACGTTCTTCCCGAGCCCCGGCGGAGACCGGTCGCCAGCGGAGGTTCACGCCGAAGGGAACATCAGGCAAGTGGTCGAGTGGTCGCGCACGTCGCGCGGTGGCAAGCAGTACGACCTGATGACCGAACTGGTCGATCTGCCCGCCTGTTCCTCGAGCTACGGGTTGTGCGAATGACACGCGCCGAAGCCTGGAATGCCTGCCGCGCCGGCCTCGAGGGACGGGATCTGTCGATCGTGGCCTACCAGCGCGCCGACGGCGCCGGCCGCCTGGTGATCGGATGCCGCGCCGCGGGCGAATTCCTCGAGCTTGAGTTTCCCAAGGGCTATGACGAATTCGAGCTTGCCGGTCGGATCAGCGCCCGGCTCGAGGGCAAGCAATGGGACGGCGCGGCATACCTGGCGGGTGTCGAGCGTGAGAGCAAGGCCCGCGAGCGGGCAGAGAGGAAGGCGGCATGAGACCCGGATTGGACGAGATCGTGCGCAGGAGCGGCATGCGCCCGCCGGCCGACCCGCACGGCAAAGATCCCCACGAGCCCGGCGCCAAGCTGGACGCCGGCAAGAACCGGGTCGGCCTGATGGTGTCCGACTTCCCCCGCGCCCTGGAGGCAGTGTCCGAGGTCGCCACCTACGGCGCCAACAAGTACACCGAGCACGGATGGGTGTCCGTGCCCAACGGCTTGGACCGGTACACCGACGCGATGCACCGCCATCTGCTGGCCGAGGCCCGCGGGGAGCGACTCGACGCAGAGTCCGGCCTCGAGCACGCAGCGATGGCCGCCTGGAACGCCCTGGCCAGGCTTGAACTGATGAGGAGAGGTCAATGAACGACGCTCAACTGGAGAAGGCAGCGCGCTGGCTGTGCGAGCAGCGCGGCCGAAACCCGAACGATCAAATGGCAGCGTGGAATCCCGGAGATCCGGAGCGCGATCGGTGGAAGGAGGCGGCGGACGAGATCAAGGAGCACATGCTGATGCGCCGGGCGATCAATGTCGCCATCTACGGCGGCCAGCCATTGTCGATCCACCCGACCCCGGACGACGTCACTCGGGTCCGCAGCGAGAACGCGCGCCGTTTCGACCGCATCCTGGAGGACGTCGAGGCCAACAAGGTGCCGACCTGGGCGCTGCAAGCCGCGGCGCGCGCCTGGTGCGAGCCACCAACCCGCATGATCGAGATGGACTCACGCCTGGCCATCGAGTTCGCCAAGGTTCTGGTGGCCGAGCGGCTTCGGTGCGAGCGGGTAGTGTTGGGGAACATGAGCGAGTTCGCGCACAACCCGGGGCGAAGCATGTTTCACGACATCTGCTCGAAGATGCTCGATGAAGTGAAGGGGAAGCGATGATCGCCGCCCAACCGCAAAACCCCGCACCGATGGTCATCTGGCACGGCGAGCGCGAAGTCCTGCGCATCGAAGTCGACCACACCATCCTGCACGGACAGCGGGTCGACGACGCGGGCGAGGCACACCGCGCGCTGGTATGGGCGCTCACCGGCATGACACCGGCTTGGCGACCGATCGAGACCGCGCCTCTGGAGCCTGGCAAGCAGGTGTTGGGATGCGAGGATGGGACGATGTTCGCTATGGAGTGGGACAGGTCATTCAAGCACTGGGTGCAGCTCGAATGGATTGACGTCAATCCAACCCATTGGATGCCGTTGCCACCACCCCCAAAATAGTTGTTGACGACAACGTCTAGATGTTGCTATTCTCTCACTCATGCGCTGCACGTCGCGGCGCCAACAGGAGATGAAAATGCGACTCGGATCGGAAACAGGTTCCATCGTCAACCACTTCGCCAGCCGCGGCGTCATCGGCGAGCCGACCCCGGTGGTTGGCATGGGCGCCACCATCCTTCACTGGACGGATCGCTCAGCGGCGACCATCACTGAGGTGGTGCTCAAGAAGGACGGTTCCGTCGCCCGGATCGGCGTGACGCAGGATCTGGCCACGCGCATCGACAAGAACGGCATGAGCGAGGATCAGACGTACACCTACCAACCCAACCCCGAGGGCGTGCCCTACTGGTACGGCAAGAACCGCGCAGGCCTCTGGACTCGCATGGTGGTGAGCGATACGGGCCGCTGGGTGTTCCGGCGCAGCGCCGGCCTGCGCATCGGCGAGCGCGACGCCTACCACGACTTCTCATTCTGAGGCGGCCCTGATGGCCACCGTCTTCCAATCTGAGACGTGCGGGCGGTGCGCCGGGTCCGGGCACTACTCGCGCAACTCCCGGGGCTCGACCCTGTGCTACGACTGCGGCGGCGCCAAGGTGCGCCTGACCAAGATCGGCCTCAAGGCCGAGGCGCGCTGCATCGAGATCCAAACCCGGTTGGCCAGCACCGTGAAGGCTGGCGACAATGTCTGGTACGCGCCCTACCTGGGCCGCGCCCGGTGGATGTGGGTCCACGAGATCATCGAGCGCGGCAATGGAATGTTCGACATCAGGCACAACGATGGTCTGATGGTCTGCACCGAAGAGACCAAGGTCCGCACGGTACGCAACGAAGAAGACCGGCAGCAGACCATCGCCGCCGCACTGGAGTACCAAAACACCCTCATCGCCAAGCAGGCGAAGCGAGCCGCAACCAAGGAAAAAGCAGCATGAACTCGAAGCAGTTCACAGTCCTCACCATCCTCCTGCGCATGCGGTCGGACACAAGAACCGCCGCCCGCGCCGTCATCATCGATGGCGCTACGCAGGCCGATGCCGCCCGCGAGATGGGCATGTCCCCCCAATCGGTCGGCGCCGCCGTGCGCCGGCTCAAGACGTCGCACGCGATGGTCAGGGACGCATACCAACCTCCGATCGCGGCCCCAAAGGCGCCAGGCAAGTAGCCCCCCGCCCCTGCAGGCCAGGGGCGCCAAGTGGTAACGCTTTCCACTTGCACATTGCCAGGCCATCGATTGCACAAGTGCAACCCCATGCAAAGCCGCGCCAATGATGGATGTCGGACGATTGCATGGGTTTTCTGACGTCGCCCGACGCTTCGAAAATTGCACCGTGACCCGTTTTGACCCCGAATTGCACGACTCTCTGTGCAATCTGTGCAACCCCGCTTTGATGTAGCGCACCACATTCTCGTCTGCTATACCCGCGCCAACTTCGGTGGCAGGGCATGCGACTCAAACTCGTCACGGGCGACACGCCTCAGATTCCCATCTCGATCACGGACCCGGCCACGGGCCTGCCGATCGACTTGTCGTCGTCCACCGTCGCACTGAAGGTCCGCCAGGTCGGGGGCACGCTCAAGGCGACCGTCGCCTGCACGCTGCTGACCGGCCGGGTTCGCGATGACGACACCATCGACACCAGCTACACCACGCCGGGCTCCGGTGGCCGCTGCCAGGCCGCATGCGATGCGACCGTGTTCGATGCGGCGGGCGAGTACGAGGCCGAAGTTGAAGTGACAACGGGGTCGGTCATCACCACCCCTTACCGACTCCACAAGATCACCGTCCGCGAGGACTTTTAAGGAAACCGCCATGGCCGTTCAATGGTCCGATGCGCTGCGCAATGCAATCCTGGACGCCTGGGAGACCTATCTCAATACCGGCGGCACTCCGACGCTCAACATCTACGACGGCACCCCGCCGGCCGATGAGGCCACCGCGCTGTCGGGCAACAACATCTTGGCGCAGTTCACCGCTGCCGACTGGTCTGCTGCGTCCGCCGGTGGCAAGGCGCTCGCCGCCACGCTGACCGACGCGAGCGCGAACGGCTCCGGCCTTGCGCGCTTCTATCGAATCATGACTGGCACACAGGGTGGCGCCAGCACGACCGGCGCCGAGCAGGGTCTCGTGGGCCAGAACTGGGCCGCGTCCACTGCCTACCTGCTCAATCAGCACGTCATCAACGACAATCTCAAGGTCTACAAGTGCACGACCGCGGGCACGTCGGCCGGATCGGGCGGCCCCACGGGCACGGCCGGCTCTGGCATCACCGATGGCTCTGCGGTTTGGGGCTACGTCGGCACCGCTGACCTGGTCATCGACAACGGCAACATCAACGCTGGCCAGCAAGTGCAGATCACCACGTTTACCAAGACCGCGCCGGGCTGATCCCGCGCTAACCACCAAGGAAACTGCCATGGGCATCAACTCCAAAATCGCTTTCACCAACGTCAACGACGATGGCACCGTCTTCATGAACCTGACCCTCGAGTTCGGCAACGTGAATCCCACGTTCGTCAACGGCGTGACCGACGGTCTGATCGGTGGCATCCAGCCCAAGCTGGAAGCCTTCCGCACGATCGCCGAGGCTGCGCGCAAGCAGGCTGCGGCAACGCCGGCCTGATGTACCTCGACGGGGCGTGGCTGGCCGGCCAGGTGCTTTACCTGTTCGGCCGGTTGTTCGCCTGCCTCGTCGTCATCGGCATCGTCCTTCGAGTGCTCTGTGAGTTCCTCCCCGCTGCTTGGAAGTCACGCACTGGCCAGGTTCCTGTTGAGCCAACCGGATCTGCCGATGGCCTACCGGGGTCCGCCCTGGTGCATCGGCATGCAGGCCGAAGTGACGCACGCCAAGCGGATCAGGGTGGCGACTCGAGATTCGATCGCCGAGCCCATGGAAGCAATCTTGATCGAAGCCGATCCGGACAACGTACTCAAGGAGATCCCTCGTGGACAACCAAACCCTGCGGACCAAGCTGAATGAACTGGTCGCATCCGATGCGGCTGTCGCCACGATGATCGCGGCCGGCAATTGCTCCGGCCTTGCCAATGCGGTCAACGCGCTCGGCCTGACCCGGCTGCGCTCGCGCCTGACCACGTCGCGTGGGATCTACGCCGCGCTGGGCATGTCCGACGGTGCGGCGGTCATGCACATCCTCAACTCGCTGGCGGCTGGCCAACTGCCCGGCGGTGCCGGCCCTATTCCCGCCGGGCACCCTCTGCTCGCGCAGGTGCCCGTGTTCGCCGATCTGGTGCCCTGGCTGCGCCCGCCGTGCGAAGGGCTGGACTTCGGGTCAACCGACCTGCAAGGCGTCATCACTGCACTGCAGGCTGGCGGGCTTTTCACCGAAGCACAGGCCAATGGGCTGCGCGCGCTGGGCCAAGAGCCCGACACGGTCGCCGTCGCGCAAGTGGCTGACGTTCTCAACGAAGGGCTGTAATCATGTCCAACGAAGCAATCCAAGTTCGCGGCACTGCGAAGACGATTTGCACGTCGCTGTCCGGAACGGTCGCGACCAACGTCCTCAGCGCGGTGCTGACCAACGGGTACACGGCGACCGACACTCTTGGCAAGCCCGATGCGGAATTCGCCGCCAAGCTGGTGTTCGGCTCGAACCCGACCGAAAACAGCACGGTCGATCTGTATGTCCGGGCCAAGAACATCCAGAGCACGAACCACTCTGAGGCTCCGACCACGACGTACAAGCCGCGGTTCGTCTGCAGCTTCGTCATCAAGGGTGGCCAGACCACGACGTATGCCGATGGAGTTGGGATGGGGTTGCCCAAAGAGGGCGACTTCTATTTCTACAACAACAACACCGGTCAGACGCTCCAGACCACCTGCGAGTTGTACATGACCCCGCTGACGCTCGGACCCGCGGCGTAAGGCACACCCGTGCTGCTCCTGATCGCCACCAACCGGCGGGCCTGCGCTCGCCCGGGGGTCTGACATGGGCGTGATCTGGACGAGCAAGACGCGGACGAGGCAGCCGGAAAACTATGTCCCAGTTGATAGCCGATTTTCACTCGGTGTGTGGGTTCCCGGCCCTGCTGGAATGGTGCGTAATGATGGTGGGTCGCTTTCGCCAGCAGTCCCGTCGGCTATATCCCAAGGATTACGTGCTGCTCGGTTTAACGGATCATCTGATTATCAACTGACCGGGTGGTCCGGTACACCGTCCGTCTTTTCGTGGGTGGTCGTTTTCAAAGCCGAATTGGCCCCAACAACCGAAACATCAGAAGCGGTGGTTCATCGGGACGGGACCTCGTTAACCTGGGGTCATGGAAGCGCGGCATATAGAGGCGTTGTTACGTTCAACAGCAGCGGAACTTACCCAAAAGTCGCGTTGCTCGATACGACCCCTGGCGTGTGGCACACGGTTGTTTGTGTGGCTGATGGTGCGCAGATCCGGGTCTGGCAAAACGGCCGGTATTGCGGATCAGATACAGCATCCGGAGCAATTACTGCCGGAACCTGGAATTTTGGCCGTGATGCTGGGGCGATTAACGCAACGAACTACTGGGCAGGCGATATTGCTTTGTGCGCACTGTCCCCGTTGGCCATTACAGACGGACAAAATCTTTCGCGCAACCCCTGGCAGCTCTTCGCACCCCAGCGCACGCCTGTTTTCTACAGCATCGCCGGCGTCTCCCCCGGACCTAGCACGGCCAACCGCATCATGCTGCTGCGCCGGCCCGGCCTGTCGAGGATCTGGCGATGAGGGGCGGACTCAAGGCACTCATCGCCCCGGACATCCCGGTCGAGCTTGTCTCCGGCCGGCGGCTTGCCGCGACCATCACCCCGGCGTCGTTTCGTCTGGATCGTGGCTGGGTGTTCGGCAGCAGCCCGGTCCCGGTTCCGATCCGCGCGTTCCAACTCGATCGGGCTGTCACGGTCCTGCTCATCACGCGCAGCCTGACGGGCGCGGTGTATCCCGCCAACGGGAACGTCGTCGTGTTCAACAACAGCACGACGCCCGTCCCGATCATCCACAACAGCTACTCGGCTGGCATCGGCATCGACCCGTTGTACGCGGGCTCGACCGTGGTGCGGACGCAGTTCTTCGATCCGAACTCCAAGCGCACCGTCTGGGCTCAGTCCAAGTCGGGCTCGCACATCCTGCGCGTCGACACCGCTGAATCGACCGAGGACACCACCGCATCGTTCGATGCCGTCACGGTCAACGAGCTTCACGTCGGCGGGCTCGACAGCCAAGCGATCATCACCTATCTGGCGGTGTTCGATCGGTATCTGGATCTGGCCGAGCGCATCGAGATCGAGCGCAACCCATCGATCCTGACCCGTCAGGACATCACGGTCTTCGCCTATGAGGCGCCGGCCATCGCGATCGGTAGCGCCACCCAGTCTGTCCCGGCGTTCACGCAAAGCGGCATCGCCCAAGCGCAGCCCAAGGCGAGCGCAACCCAGTCCGTCCCCGCGTTCACCCAGTCGGCCATTGGCCAGGCGCGCGCACTGGGCACGGCGAGCCAGGCCGTCCCGCCCTTCACGCAGTCGGGCGTGGCGCTGACGCGCGCCAATGCCACCGCCACGCAGACGGTCCCGGACTTCAGCCAATCGGCCATCGCGACAGCGCCCGCCGGCGCGGCCGCCACTGCGAGCCAGTCCGTCCCGCCGTTCACGCAGTCGGCCATTGCCGCCGCTCGAGCTGGTGCGGTCGCGACCCAATCGGTCCCGGCCTTCACGCAATCGGGCATCGCCGGTGCGCGCGCAGCGGCCACCGCAACGCAGTCTGTCCCCGACTTCGGCCAGTCGGCCAGCGCCACCCAGGCAACGACGTCCGTAGCCAACGCAACCCAAGCGGTTCCGGAGTTCTCCCAGTCGGCCATCGCTGCGGCCAGGGTTGGCGCCACTGCCAGCCAGGCCGTGCCGGCGTTCAATGCCACCGAGACCGCGCAGGTTCGGGTGCTCGCCACCGCGAGCCAGTCGGTTCCCGAGTTCGGCCAGTCGGCCACCGCATCGCAGGCGATCACGTCCACCGCCACCGCTACGCAGGACGTCCCCGCGTTCGGCTCGAGCGCATCGGGTGCGGCGCGCGTATCGTCGGTCGCCAGCCAGGCCGTCGCCGAGTTCGTCACGTCCGCGGCGGCCGTGGCGCGCGTCATTGCGACCGCGACCCAGTCCATCCCAGCGTTCGGCCAGGCCGCCACCGCAAGCCAGGGGTCAACGGCCACCGCATCGGCCAGCCAGGCGGTCGCCGACTTCCTGTCGGACATCATCGCCGCGGTCCGGGTGCAGGCGCAGGCCTCGCACTCGGTCAGCGCCTTCGGGCAAAGCGCGCTGGCGAGCGACCCGGACATGGTCCCCACCGTCTACACGCCGGCCACGATGCAGGCCGTCCTCACCATCCAGGCGATGGAGGCGCGCCTGTTCCCGCCGCCTGAGTCGGTCACCTGACATTTCCCGCCCCGTCTGCTAGACACGCGCCCGAAAGGAACACCATGGAAACCCTTCGATTCCAAGAGCCAGGCAGCAGCATCTACATCGACGTCTCACGGGTGACCGGCGGACCGTACGATCGTCTTGGCGTGTTCGGTCGCGACTTCTTCCCGACCCACGAGATCAGCTTGTCCGGGTCTCGCAACCAGTATTCCAACGAGCAGATGCGCCACTCGATGGCCACCGCTTGGGCGGCCCGCATGTCGGACGTGATCAACGCCGGCGGGGTCGTGGCGATCGCCAACCAGAACAACGGCAACTTGATCGGCCTGGCCATCTCCGAGCCAGTGGGTCCGATCGACCTGTCTGGACGATTGGGCGCGCGTGAAGTGGTGTGCATGGCCCTGATGGATGGCACTGACCACCTTCGGGATGCGCTGCGGGCCTGGACGGCGGCCAACGGCATGGAACTGGGGCGGCGCAACGCCGAAGGCAAATGGGAGCGGATCTGATGCCCGCGGAGACGACCGCCGCGCTCATGGAGCGCATTACCGGCATGCAGAACGACATCAGCGAGATCAAGGGTTCAATCAACGTGATGGCCGCCGCGATTCAGAAGCTGGCCGTCATCGAGGAGCGCCAGGCCAATGCCGCGGCGGCGCAGGAACGCGCGTTCGGCGAGATCACCCACCTGAGCACGAAGGTCGAGCGACTCGAGGCCGAGCGCGCAACTACGGCCACCGCATCGAAGTGGGTGGACCGGGGAATCGTTGGAGTGGTCACCGCCGCGGCCATCTTTGCGGCCAAGAAGATTGGACTCATGTGATGTTCGAATACCTGAAGACCTTCCTCGTCGCCAAGGGCGCCGGCCGAATGAAAGAGGTCGGACTCATCGGCCTGGTGCTGCTCATTGTGGTGGCGCTGCTCGCCCCTGAGCGGGTGGGCACCGTCATCTCCAAGATCAGCCTGTTGGGCCTGGCGTCCACCGCCGGCTACTGGATCGACCGCACCGCGTTCAAGCCCGAGAGGCGCCCGCACATGCTGGTGGGCTTCGAACGAACGCATGCGGAGTACCGGCGCGCGGCGATCATCGGGTGCGCCATGTTGGCTGTTGCACTGGCCCTATAACTGGAGACGAAAATGGATTTTGGACTCGCACTCGCTGCCATCAAGGGCGGCTCGAAGGTGGCCCGGCAGGGCTGGAACGGCAAGGGGATGTTCATCTTCCTGGTGCCGGGTAGCACCTTCAACGTGAGCCGCCCGCCGCTGCTTGGCATCTACCCGGAAGGCACCGAGATCCGTTACCACGCGCACATCGACATGCGTACGGCCGACGGCATGGTCGTGCCGTGGCTGGCCTCGCAGACCGATGTCCTGGCCGAAGACTGGGTAGCGGTGCCGTAGGTGAGCGAACCCCTGCCGCTCATCCCCGCGGCGCTGGCCGATCGCATGGTCGGCCTGGCGCAGCGTGAGGCGCTATGGCGCGGCATCCTCACCGGTGCCGTGTCGGTACTGCTGCTTGCCCTGATCCTGCTGGCCGTGTTCCTGTGGCCTGCTCGAGCGCGTGCGCAGAACATCCCGGATGAGGCCTACCGGTTCAAGCGCGACATCGTGAGGGCAGGCCAGCACGTTTGGGGCCTAGACGCGCCCACGGCAACCCTGGCCGCACAGATCCACCAGGAATCGCGCTTTCGGATCAACGCGCGCAGCCCGGCCGGGGCCAGCGGAATTTCCCAATTCATGCCAAGCACGAGCGATTGGATCGCAGCGACCTACCCGCATGAGTTGAGCGGCGATCGGACCACGGCCGAGTGGGGAATTCTCGCCATGTCGCGGTACATGAAGCACCTGTGGGATCGAACGTCCGGGGTCGATGACTGCGAGCGCATGGCATTCGCCCAGGCCGGCTACAACGGCGGGGAGCGCTGGGTGCGCAAGCGCAAGGCGATGTCCGACACGCCCGAGGTGTGCCTGTTCAGCACTTGCACGATCAATCCCGGCATCACGGCCGCCAATCAGCGGGAAAACGAGGGCTACCCCAAGCGCATCCTGCTCACGCTGGAGCCCATCTACATCGCCGCCGGGTTTGGGCCCGGTGCGTGCTCGAGGTGATCCGATGGCCTACCTGACAGCAATTCTCGCCCTCGCCCTCGCCCTGGTCGGTGGCTGGTGGTGGACAGACTCCACCGCCTTCGACCGGGGCTACAAGGACCGGGACGGCTCCTGTACGACCGAAAAGCTGGAGATCGAGAACGCCAAGCTCGAGGCCGAGCGCCAGGCCAACGCCGAGCGCGAGAAGGGCCGAATCCTTGCCGACCGGGCGGCCGAACGGGTGTCCGAGATGAAAAAGACCCTGGAACTCAACTCCGAGAGGTTCAACCATGAACTCGCCCGCCGCGCTTCTGCTACTCGCCAGTGTTTCAGTGCTCCTGTTGCCCGGCTGCTCAACGCTCCCAGTCCAGTGCCCGCCGGTGGTGGAGATCCGCCCAGCACCCCTGCCGCCCGAGTTGCGGAGAATCCCGCCCCCGTTGCCACCGATGCCTCGAGACCTGATGCCAACGAAGCCGGCACCAGCGAGCGCGCGGCCGGGGCCTACATCGACTTGATCAAGGCCCGATTCGAGGCGTGCCGCGTGCAATTGCGCGAGGTAATCCTGAGCACGAAGAATGAGGTCATCGAGTAGTCATGGCCACGCCCCCCCGCACGTCCAAACGAGGTCCGCGCAAGGATGTGGACTGGTTCATCATCCGCAAGGCATTCGAGCGCGGCACCCTGCCGCTGATCCGAATCGCCGAGCAGTTCAATGTCTCTCACACGTCCGTCTCGCGCCGGGCGCTGAAAGAAGGCTGGGTCCGCGGCGGCGTCGAGCGGCGCATCATCGTGCAGACCGAAGAGGCGCTCATCAAGCGCGTCGGCGAGGTCATTCTCACGCCAGAGGCCATCGACGAGGCGGTCAAGACCACCGTTGAGGTGATTCGCACGCACCGCACGATCGCCCACAACGGACGGTCCCTGGTGGCGTCCCTCATGGCGCACCTGATCAATGACACGCAGCGCCGCGAAGAGATCGAAGGTGAGATTGCCCTCGAGACCAAGGACGACCGCAACCCCATCCGGCGCGATCGAATGCTGGCCGCGGTCTCCCTGTCCGGACACATCGACGCATTGAAGACCCTGTCCATCGCGGCGGCCAACTTCATCAAGATCGAGCGCGAAGCGTTCGGCCTGGAGTCAATGTCGCAGGGCGGCGAGGGGAGCGCTGAAGAGCCCTACGACCCAGCCAAGGAAGGGGCAGTCGACGCCTATCGCCGCCTGGTGGGCTGATGCCGATCCCGCAGGGCTTTAGCTGGAAGTCGCCCGACTACCAATCCGTCTTCGAGGCGCGCATCGCCGCGCTCGAGCGCATCCGGGCGGACGCCAAGACCAACCCGCAGGCCATCCCCGCCCTGAAGGCCTACTACAAGGACAACCCGGTCGCGTTCATCAACGACTGGGGCATGACGGTCGATCCGCGTAACGCCGAGATCGGCAAGCCAACCGAGATCCCCTTCCTGCTCTTCCCCAAGCAGCAGGAGGCCGTCGAGTGGGTGGTGGGCCTGTGGCGCGGCCGACAGAACGGCATGCTCGAGAAGAGCCGCGACATGGGCGCGAGTTGGATCATGGTGGGCATCGCGGTCTGGATGTGGCTCTTCTACGACGGCGCCGTGATCGGCTTCGGCTCGCGCAAAGAGGAGTACGTCGACCGGGCCGGCGACATGAAGGCGCTCTTCCCGAAGATCCGCTTTTTCATCGATCACCTGCCGCGCGAGTTCCGCCCGCCCGGCTACGACTCCACCAAGCACGCTCCCTTCATGCAGGTGACCAACCCCAAGACCGGGGCCACCATCGTGGGCGAGGCGGGCGACAACATCGGGCGCGGCGCGCGCACGTCGATCTACTTCGTGGACGAGGCCGCCTTCCTCGAGCGGCCCAAGCTGGTGGAGGCATCGCTGTCGCAGACGACCAACTGCCGACTTGACCTGTCCACGCCCAACGGCGAGTCCAACCCGTTCGCCGAAAAGAAGTTCGCCGGCCGCGTGCCGTGCTTGACGCTGCACTGGCGCGACCATCCGGCCAAGGACGAGGCCTGGTATCAGGAGCAAAAGCGCAAGATCGACGACCCGGTGATCATCGCCCAAGAGTTGGACATCGACTATCAGGCGTCCAGCAGTAACCAGTTCATCAAGGGCGACCTGGTCGAGGCCGCAATGACCCTGGATTCGTCCACCTTGAAGCCCGAGGGGCCGCTCAAGATGGCGGTCGATGTGGCCAGGTTCGGCAACAACAAGTCGTCGATCGCGCTGCGCCGCGGCCGCGTGTGCTTTTGGGTCAAGTCGGTGGCCAAGTACGACACCGAGCAGGTGGCCGACTGGGTGATCGAAGAGTGCGAATCCCTGCCCGAGTTGCCCGACCAGATCGCGGTCGACACGATCGGGGTGGGCGCTGGGGTCTACGACAAGCTCAAGCGCAAATGGCCCGATCGCGTGGTGGCGGTGGTCTCATCCGAGAAGGTCGAGGACGGCAAGTTTTACAACCTGCGCGCCAAGATGTGGTGGGAGGCCCGCGAGTGGCTCAAGGACGGGCCCGTGTCGCTGCCCAAGGACTTGAAGTTGAAGACGCAGATGACTGCGCCCCGGTACTCGTATCGGGACTCCAAACTGCTGATCGAGTCCAAGGATGAAATGCTCAAGCGCCAGGTGCAATCGCCCGACGATGCCGACGCGGTGGTGATGACCTTCGCCAAGCCGGCCAGCATCATCAAAGAGAAGACCGAACGGCGCGAGCGCAACTGGCGCACCGCCTGAAGTGGAAAGCGTTACCACCCTTCGAGTGGAAAGCGTTACCACTTGTTGGCACTGCCGGGCGCGTCTGCTATACCCGCCCCGCCATGAGCGACATCCTCTTATCTGCCAACGGCCAGCCCCTCCACTGCTTCGGCGCGAAAGCCTGGAAGCAGTTCGAACACAAGGGCTACATCATCTCGCTCGAGATGGTCGCCAAAGAGCCCGCGATGGTGATCTGGCCGGCCAGCGCATTGAAGGGCAACGGCGTCTATGCCGTGTGCATGTCTGCGTTCCCGTACTGGATCACCGAGCAGGGCCGGCCAACGCAACTTGCGTTCACGATGGCCGCCAAAGGCCTGCTCGCCATGGAGCGCCAGCCCCTGGACATGGAAGTGCGCACCCTGGTTGACGTGGTGCTGCGCCACATCCCGGACGTCTACCGCATGCCCGCGTTCAAGACCAAGCGCGCCAAGATGTTCGACACCGAGACCATTGTCGAAGGTCGCAAGGTCGCCGAGGCGTCCGTCTGATGGCTGAAAAGCTGTCCGAGTTCCAGCGCCTGGAGCGGCTTCGTGGCTGGCGCGATCAAGAACTCGCGCGCCAGGCCACCAACCGGTTCCAGATGGCGCTGGACGAGGACTTCTATGACGGCTTGCAGTGGAGCCCCGACGAGGCGGCCGAACTCATGCGCCGCGGCCAGGCCCCTGTCGTCTACAACCAGATCAAGCCCACGATCGACTGGCTGATCGGCACCGAGCGGCGCCTGCGCATCGACTACAAGATCGCCCCGGTCGGCAAGGAAGAGGCCGCGCTGGAGACCGCGCAGGCCAAGACGAAGTTGATGAAGTACATCCAGGAGCAGAACCGGGCCAATTTCCGCCGCTCGTCTGCCTTCGAGGATGCCATCAAGGCCGGCGTGGGCTGGCGCGAGGTTGGCGTGCGCGCTGACCCCGAGGACGAACCCATCTATGTCGGCACCGAGTCGTGGCGCAACGTGCTGTACGACTCGCTGTCGGTCGATCCGGACTATTCGGACGCCCGGTATCTGTTCCGCCTGAAGGTGGTCGATACCGACATCGCGTGCGCCTACTTCCCCAAGAAGGAAGAGGAAATCAAGAAGGCCGCCGAGTCCACGCTGCGCCAGGGCGGGTTCGATTGGTGGTTCGGGCGCCGGCTGTCCGACCTGGACGATGACCCGACGCTGGCGCTGCCCTCGCGGTTCTCCCAGTTCGACGCCGCCGCCTGGATCTTCAATCCGCGCGAGCGCGTGACACTGTACGAGTGCTGGTACTTCGAGCCCACCGTGGAGTCCACGAACCTGGGCGGGGGCACGTTCGATCGGGTGCGCATGAAACTGCGCTGCGCGGTGTTCACCGACAGCGCGATCCTGATCGACATGGAGTCGCCCTACAAGCACAACAAGATTCCGTTCGCGCCAAGCTGGTGTTACCGCCGGCGCCGCGACAACGCGCCCTATGGCGCAATTCGGAACATCCGCGGCCCGCAGGAGGCGCTGAACAAGCGCCAGTCCAAAGCACTGTGGGCGATCAGTGTCAACCAGTTCACGGTCGAAAACGACGCGATTGACCCGGCGTCGATGGATCTGGAAGAAATCCGAGAGGAAGTGTCCGCCCCCGATGGTGGCGTGGTGCTCGCCCCGGGTGGCTTGAGCAAGTTCCGCCGCGAGAAGAACCTGGACATCGCCCAGGCGAACCTGGCCATGGCCGAACGCGATCAGATCGCCATCCGCGAGGTCGGCGGGGTCACGTCGGAGAACCTTGGCCGCGACACCAACCTGGTGAGCGGCATCGCCTTAGAGCGCAAGCAGCAGCAGGGCCAGCAGGTGACCGCGCAGATGTTCGACAACCTGCGCCTGTCCGATCAGATCGTGGGCGAGCAGATGCTCGCGCTGGCCGAGCAGTATTACACCGAGCCCAAGGTGTTCCGCGTCACCGGTGAGCGCTCCAAGCACGAGTTCATCGAAATCAACAGCATTGATGAGACGACAGGTCAACCCGTAAATCCCATTTCTGCGTTCAAGTCACAGTTCATTATTGACGAGCAGGACTATCGGGCTTCGCTGCGCCAGGCCATGTTCGAATCGCTTATGGATCTGTTGGCGAAGATCGCTGCGATCAACCCGCAGTTCGCCGCCAACACGCTCGACGTGGTGCTGGAGTATGCGGACGTGCAGGGTCGCGAGACCATCGTCAAGCGCATCCGCGATCTGAACGGCCAGCGCGACCCCGAGTCGCCCATGACGCCCGAAGAAGAGCAGAAGAAGACCGCGCAGCAGCAAATGACCGCGGAAACGGAAAAACTGAATCTCGATCTGCTGCGCGCCAAGGTGACCGAGCTTCAGGGCAAAGCCAAGAAAATGGACGTTGAAGGCGTGTTGCAGGGAATCACTGCCCTGTACACGGCGTTGCAAGCTGGGCAAGTTGTTGCAACGGTTCCCGGGGTCGCCCCGGTGGCCGATGAAATTGCCCGAGCCGCCGGCTTTCAAGACGCTGGCGGGGTTGACCCGAACATCCCCAGTCCTGCCATGCATGCGGCAGCGCCCATCGCGCCGCCCATGCAGGCTGATGGTTCACAACGAGGCATTCAAACGCCGCAGCCTGACGGCGTCATCGTATAAACACGGAGAACGACCATGTCCCAAGCCGACGACCTGTTGTCCCAAGAGGAACGCGACATTCTTGCTGCTGGCGCAGCGACGGAAAGCACCACGGCCGACGATGCCGCGGTTGCCGCCGATGCCACTACGGCCGCCGCCGCAGCGGAAGACCCGCCCGAGGACACCACGGCCGTCGAGACGGTCTCCGATCGGCCCGAGGCGCCCGCCGTGTTCGTGCCGCAGTACCAGACCGCAGTGGTCCCCGACGATCGCCTGGCCGAACTGCGCAAGGCCGGCCAGGAGTTGCGCAAGCGCTGGTCCAACGGTGAACTGGACGACGAGGAGTACAACGCCCAGGCGATCAAACTCGACGCCGAGCGCGACGAGGCCGCCGCCGCGCAGATCCGCGCGCAGGTGCGCAACGAACTGTCGGCCGAGACCGCCAAGCAGTCCTTCGACTTCCAGCGCAGCCAGTTCCTGAAGACTGCCGAGAAGTACGACGGCGTGCCCTACATGACCAACGAGATCGTGCGCGGTGCGTTCGATCGCGAATTGTCCAAGGCCGGCCAGCGCGCCATCGAGTCCAACCCGGACGCCACCGCCGAAGAACTCTTCATCGAGGCCGACAAGGCAGTGCGCGAGCAGTTCGCCGCGCTGGGCACGACCTTCGGCAAGAAGACGGCCGCCGCTTCTGCTTCGGCTGCTGCTACGCCGGCCGCTGCCATCACGCCGCGCAACGTGCCCAAGACGCTGTCGGGCATGCCTGCGGCCGCGCCGATCGACACCGGCTCGCAAGCGCAGCTATCGCAACTGGCCACGCTCGAGGGCGAGGACTTCGAGATGGCCGTCGCCAAGCTCGCGCCGGCCGAGCGCCGCCGCCTGATGGACTCGGCGAACTGAGATGGCTCAACGCCGGCTTGTGCTCGAGATGACCGCGGGCGAACGTGTGAAGATCGACCACGGGCGCATCGCGATAATTCTTGAGCACAAATCCGGACAACGTGCAAGAATCAGATTCGAGGCTGACGTCTCTGTAGAGATCGGAACGCCTGAGCAGACAGAGGCCACGCGATCAGCGAGGCCTGTTACCGCGGGGTAGTTTTCCCCGCAAGTTGGGCGCGCAGGAGTGCGCCGTGTGAAATCGCATAGGAGCGACACATGGCACGCACTGCAATCCTGCCGACCGACCCGGCGGCCGTCAAACTCTTCTCGGCTGAAGTCGCTGTAGACGCAGCCAAGAAGGGCTACTTCAGCGGCAAGATGGAAGGCTCCGAGAGCCAGAAACTTCCGCTGGTCCGCAAGACCGACCTGGAATCGGGCGCTGGTGACGAGGTCACCATGAACCTGGTCGCCAAGCTCGTGGGCCAACCCATCCAGGGTTCGGAAAAGCTCGAGGGCCGTGAGATGCGCCTGCGCAACTACACGGACAAGCTGCGCGTCGACAAGTTCCGCAACGGCGTGAACATCGGCGACGTGATGGACCAAAAGCGCGTGAAGTTCTCGCTGCGCGAACAGGCCAAGGCCCGCCTGACCGACTACATCGCCGAACTCGAAGACGAGATGAAGATGATGTACATGGCCGGTGCGCGCGGCACGGGCACCGAGATCCAGCACTTCCCCACCGACTGGACCGCCTGGCCGAACGCCTTCGAGGCGCCGGACACGTCGCACCTGATGTACGGCGGCAACGCGACGGCCAAGGCCAACGTGGATTCCGCGGACCTGATCGGCCTGGCCGTGCTGGACCGTGCCAAGGCGCGCGCCAAGAAGTTCATGGGCGTCGAGGGCGCGGGCTCCAAGACCACGCCGGTGGAGATCCAGGGCGGCCAGCATTACGTTGCGCTGCTGTCGGTGGAGTCGGAGTACGACCTGCGCCGTGAGACCGGCGACATGGGCTGGCTGGCCATCCAGAAGGCTGCTGCTGCGGCCGAGGGTGCCAAGAACCCGATCTTCACGGGTGCGCTGGGCATGTACAACGACGTGCTGATCCACTCGCACGAGAACGTCATCAAGTTCACCGACTACGGCGCCGGCTCCAACGTGCCCGCCTGCCGGAACCTGTTCATGGGTGCGCACTGCGCGGCCGTGGCCTACGGGTTCAAGGGCAACGGCGGCGTGCGCTACCAGCTGTCCGAGTCCGGCCTGGACCATGACGAAGAGACCGTTGTCCACTTCCGCACGATCCTGGGTATCAAGAAGACCCGGTTCAACGGCATGGACTTCGGCCTGCAGACGATCGACTGCGCCTTCACGGCCATCGCCTGATCGTTCCTCGAGGGGCTGCGGCCCCTTGAGAACTGAACCCCCGAATCTAGGAGAAAAGCATGTCTGTCGTTCTGCAATCCCGCCAGGTCAAGAACAACAACGCCCCGCTGACCGCGGACGGCGCTGAACCCGTCATCCTGACCGGCACCCTGACCCTGACCGCCGCCCTGACGGTCAACAACATCCTCGAGATGGTGATCCTGCCTGCTGGCTATGTGCCCGTGGACGTGGTCGTCGCGACCGAAGACCTGGACTCCAACGGCTCGCCCGCTGTCGTGCTCAAGGCCGGCGTGATGGCTGGCACCCCGCGCGATACGGTGTTCGCCAATCGCACCACCGGCGCCGAAATCTTCACCGGCAAGACCGTTGGCCAGGCCGGCGGCGTGCAGCGTGCCGATGTGGCGGACATCTTCATGCTGGCCCCGAGCACGTCGGACCGCTCGCTGGGCATCCAGGTGACGACTGCGCCGGCCACGAGCTCGACGACCGCGAAGATTCGCATGGTCGTCACCGCGCGCCCGCAACTGCACGGCGAGTAATCGAGCCTCCTCCCGGGGCCAATCCCGCCCCAGGTTCCCCCGGGGTTCGCCCCGGGGCCTTTTGACGCAGGAGTGTCTTCATGTTGATTGAATTGACCATCCGCCGAAAGAACGGGTCCAACCCGACGATCGACGGCGTGACCTACCCGTTTCGCCCCACCACCACCGGTGAGCACGTCTGCGAGGTCGATGACCCGGACGCGATCGATCGGTTCCTGAGCATCCCCGGTTACCGAGCATTTGCAGGCAGGCCCGAATTTGCCGGCAAGGTCGAGTTCGCCCCGCCGGCGCCCGCGTCGCAGACCGGCCTGGTCGGCACCCAAGTGGCTACGCCCAACGTCGCCGACATGGACCGCGATCAACTGATCGCCTATGCGGACCTGATCGGCATGCGCAAGCCCCACCCGGCGATCGGCACCGACAAGCTGCGCGGCAACGTCGCTGCGTTCCTCGAGTTGCGTGCGTCGGGTGACAACGACGAGCCGGCCGCGCCGGAAGAAGACCCCAAGGAGTAACGCATGGCACTCACGGCGACCGATGTTCTGACGCGTGCGTCGGACATCATCCAGGATCAGACCAACATCAAGTGGCCGCAAGAGGAACTGCTGCGCTACCTGAACGACGGTCGCCGCGAGGTCGCCATCGTGCGACCGGATCTGTATGCCACGTCGGTCGCGCACGTCCTGTTGGCCGGCACCAAGCAGGCGATCCCCTCCGACGGCCTGCGGTTCATCGACGGCGTGCGCAACGTCACGTCGGGCGATGCGGTGGGCAAGGCGGTACGGGTGGCCGAGCGCGAGATCCTGGACGCGCAGCGCCCCGGCTGGCACACCGAGGCCGCGTCGGTGGACATCAAGCACTTCATGGTCGATGAGCGCAACCCGAAGGTGTTCTACGTCTACCCGCCGGCCACCGCCGGCCACAAGATGGAGATCGTCTACCTGAAGACGCCCACCGACATCGCGATCGGCAACATCGGATCGACGCAACTGTCCGAGGAAGACGTCTACGTCGGCGCCTTGGTCGACTATGTGTGCTACCGCGCCTTCTCCAAGGACAGCGAGTACGCCGGCAACGCCGATCGCGCCACGCGCCACGCAGCGGCCTTCGCCGCCACGCTGGGTGTCGGGCGCAAGGTCAGCCTGGGCAACACGCCCAACCAAGCCAATGTCGGCGGGATGCCGCCGCGGCAGACCGCGTGAAGACCTGGGCACAAGCCGAAGGCCTGGTGGCGGTCGATCTGCCCGGGGCCGCCTGGCCAACGGTTGAGGACTCGCTGCGCACCGTCGCACGCGACTACTTCAACCGCACGCAGGCATGGCGCGCCACGCTGGACCCGCAACTGTCGGCCGTCGGGGTGTTCGAATACGACGCGGTCGAGGAGACCGGCGCCGAGCCGATCAAGATCCTCACGGCCACCTACGACAAGACGCCGCTGCGCCCGCTGACCACCCGCGAGTTCATGCTCGAGCGCGCGCAGGCCGCCGGCAACGGCAATCCGGAGTTCGTCTCGTTCAACGGCGAGTCGCTGCTGGTCTGGCCGCCGGCGATCGTGGCCGGGCGCCAGATCCTGGTCGAGGTCGCCTTCCGGCCGAGCCTGAACGCCAAGGGTCTGCCCGATGAGGTCTGGAACGAGCACATTGACGCGCTGATCGAGGGCACCAAGGCCAAGATCAAGGTGATGAAGGACATGCCCTTCACCGACTACGAAGGCGCGCGGGTGGCCGCGGCCAACTACCGTTCCGCGATCGGGTCCGCCCACATCTCTGCCACCAAGGGCTACACCCGAGCCAGGACGAACTCCACCGCACGGTTCTTCTGATGCCGGCCATCAAGATTGCAGAGGTCGGCGGCATCCGCCCCTCGGTGGAGAGCAGCAAGCTCGAGGACCGCGAGGCGGCCCGGGCCGAGAACGTGAGCCTGCGGTTTGGCGACATCCGCCCGCACAATGCCGACTCGGTTGCGGTGGCCACCATCGCGGTCTCCAACCCGCTCACCATCTACCGCTTCCAGCGTGTCTCCGGTGGCGCGTTCAACACCGACCCGTCTACCGGCTGGGTGGTGAAGGCCGGCGACGTCGACTATGTGCGCGGGCAGATTTTCGACGACACCACGGAGCGCACCTACTACACCGGTGACGGCGCCCCGAAGGCGACCGACCTGACCGGCGCCGTTCGGCAGCTGGGCACCCCCGCACCGGCCGCACCGGTGGCCACGCGCAACGTGGTCGACGAGTACACCATCGAGGAGCGCACCGGCGACATCGCCCACATGATCGACACGATCGAGTGGTGCATCAAACTGGGCCTCCCAACCACGCCGCAGTGGTTCGGCGCGACCAACGTCGCGGCGCTGTCGCTGACCCAGCGCACCACGGGCGAAGGATTCAACCCCGAGCACCCGATCCAAGTGGTCAAGGGAATCGCGGGCGACGGGTCGCGGATCACCGACACCGAGAACTACGCTTTCCTGCTGGACCCCAAGTTGGACGGGTTCTGGAACTCGACCTACTACTGCATCCCGATCTGCGCCTATGGGTACGCGGGCGAGGTCTCCACCGCCATGGAGACCAATCTAGCCAACATCCTGAACCCGTACACCCTGGCCAGTTCGTTCCTGACCACTGCGCAGAAGGAATCCCTGCGCGACATGGTCGATGAGATGTTCAATCTCGAGGACGCCACGCTCAAGGGCAAGTCGGCCGAGTTGTCCACGATCCTGAAGGCCTTCGACGTCGCGGTCAGCCAGGGCTTGGGCGTGGCCAAGGCCGATGCAGTGGCCGACTTCTATGCCCGGTCTGACGTCTCGTCCAAGCTCACCGCCTCGCGCAACTCGTTTGCCGAAGAGGTCTATGCCCTGGCCGATCGGATCATGTCCTACCAATACGTTTCGGGTGGCTGATGGCTACGATCTGGCACGCCACCAAGGCCACGGCCATCGCTGCGATTCTGAGCGAGGTCACGACCAATTTCATCGGCACCGATGCCGACGGAATGAAGTACATCAAGCGCGCCGAGTTGCGCGACTGGCTGATCTCGGAATTCTCCGACGTCTTCGTCGACTCCGATGCGCTGCCCACCGACTCGTCCTACATGCGGGACTACTTCGGCAACCCGCCCACCGAGATGGACGGCATCCTCGATCGCCTGGTGGCCGCCTACGAGCCAGAGACCTTCAAGGCCAGTTCATCGTTCCCGCTGTCCACCGCCTCGCAGTCCAAGGATGAGTTGATCAACCAGATCAGCAAGCTCCAGGTCGATGCGCAGCGCGCTGCAGAGGCGATCGTGATCCACTACGAGGACCGGGTCGCCAACATCCGGCCGGCGGTCGAACAGTGGTTCGCGGCCAACGTCTTGAACCTGAAGCCCACCGAGCCGGGCGGGTTCCCCGAGGGCGTCACGCGCGTGATCGACACCCGGGCCTACATCGCCACCTTCGTGACCGATTGGGGCTGGGAATCCGCGCCTTCGCCGGCCTCCAACCTGATCGACGTCGATCAGAACGACACTGCCGGGGTGGTGGTGGCCGCTGGACCGTCGGGGCGCGACATCACCACGATCCGCCTGTACCGATCGGCCGACACGTCCGAGTCCTCCGCGTGGCGCTTCGTGAAGGAAGCCGCGCACACCGGCTCGCCCGTGACCATCACCGATGACGTCAAGCAGTCCGCCCTGGGCGAGACCTGTTCGACGTTCGGATTCTTCGAACCGCCATCGGGCCTGAAGGGCTTGGTGGGTGGACCCAACGGCCAGATGGCCGGCTTCGTCGATCAGACCGTCTACTTCTGCGAACCGTTCAAGGGCTACGCCTGGCCGGCCTATGACGTGCCGGTCGAGCATCCGATCGTGGGCCTGGGCGTCTTCGGGCAAACCTACTTCGTGGGCACCCGGGCGAACCCGTATCTGATCAGCGGCGCGGACCCGGGCTCCATGTCGGCGATGAAGCTCGAGCAGAATCAGGCGTGCGTCTCCAAGCGCTCGATCGCCTCCGTGGGGTCTGGCGTCATGTACGCCTCGCCCGACGGCCTGTGCCTGGCCGATATGTCCGGGGTCAAGATCCTCACACAGAAGGCCTACTCGATCGCCGACTGGCGCGCGCTGGCGCCCGAAACCATCTTCGGGGTCGAGCACGAGGGCGTCTACCACGCCTTCTACAACAACGGCGCGCGTGGCTGCATCGCGTTCGACCTGGCCTCCGGGTCCATCTCCAAGCTGGCCGTCTCGGCGAGCGCCGCCTATGTGGACCGGGTCACCGACACCATGTATGTGGCCAGCGGCGCGGCCATCCTGGGTGTGTACCAGTCGGGCGCCAAGCGCACGGGTATCTGGCGCTCCAAGCGGTTCCGCCTGAATGCCTTCGCCTCGATGGCCTGGCTGTCGGTGGACATGGACACCGCATCGCAGGCGATCATCCGCCTGTACGTCGAAGGCTCTGAAACTCCCTGGGTGACGATCACCACGGCCAGCGCGACGGTGGCGGGGTCGGTCGTGTGGTCCCGAACCGTGGCCATCCCCACCGCGGCGGCCGGGCGCCCGATCCGCCTGCCCGATGGCCGCTACCTGGAGTGGCAGATTGAGGTCGAGTCGGCCGCGCTGGTGCGATCCGTGGTCATCGCATCGACGACCGAGGAACTCAAGGCGGTCTCGTGAGCGATCAGCCTCACGGCCGCGCAACGACCCTGCCGGGCCTGGGCCGCGTCCCCGCGCGCGCCGAAGACGTGCCGAAATGGCTGGACGGGGTCAAGGAGACCCTGGAGGTCTGGTCCGGCGCCCGTGGCTCGAAGTTCGATTCGGTGGTCACCTGGCGCGATCTGGCGACCATGGGCATCATCACCGGCGACTTCCGCGGCGCCACCTACTCGGTCGGCCGGCCAGGCACGATCGGCCAGGGCGGGGTGCTGATCCAAAACGGCAACGGCACCTATGTTCAGGTGTCGATTGACGAGTTCGCCGAGAAGATCAAGAACACCGGTCTGTACCGCGACCTGAACAAGCGCCTGAACGACCCGACCCGGTTCGATGCGCTGCCGGCGGTGATCCGCGACATCCTGCTCAAAGACATCGCGGCCGAAGCCCGCGAGCGCGGCGCCGACATCCGCCGGCTCGAGACCAAGATCCAGGAGGCAAACCGATCGGTCGCCGTCCTGCAAGAAGAGGTCACCGCGGCGGTTGATACGGCCGTGGCCGGGGTCCGAACGACCGCCTTCGCCTACGCGGCACCGGGCCGCGCCGCCGCGGGGATCGCCACGCAGGTGAAAGCGCGCCTGGATGACGTCGACGGCGAGGGCGTGACCATCGAGGAGTTGATGTACGGCACCGCCGGCTATGACGGCGTGATGGGCCAGTACACGGTGAAGATCGACGCCAACGGCGCGCTGGCCGGGTTCGGGCTGACGGCGACCAACTACGACGGCACCCCCGACAGCGCCTTCATCATCCGGGCCGACCGGTTCGCCATCGTGAGCCCGACCTATTCGGGCGGGATGACACTATCGCCCGCCTCGAGCCTGATCCCCTTCGGCGTGGACGCCAGCGGGGTCTACATCAACGGGTCGGTGCGGATCAACTCGACCAGCACCACCCTGGACAGCCTGGCCAACGACATCGGCGTGAACATCGCTTCATCGTCGGAGTTCTTCAAGGTCGACACCGCCGGCGCAGCGGTCAACAGCACGATCACCCTGACCGCCACGCTGCAGGGTGGGCTGACGGGCACCGTGACCTGGACGGCGTCCGCCGGCTGGACGGGAACCCCGCCGACGGGCACCAACACCTGGACGATCAACGCGGCCGACCAGACGGCCGACGCGGTCACCTACACCGCCACGAAGGTGGACGGGTCGGACACCTACACCGACTCGTTCACGATCGTGCGACTTCGGGATGGGTCGGACGCGCTCACGGCCATCCTGACCAACGAGTCCCACGGCATCCCGGCCGCGGCCAACGGCACGAGCCCGGTCTTCACCGGCGCCGGCGGCACGATGAAGGTCTACCGCGGCTCCACGCTCTTGACGTCGGGCGTCACCTTCGCGATTGCGTCCGGCGGCAACCCGGACGGGCTCACCGCGAGCATTCACTCCACCACGGGCGTCTACAGCGTCACCGCAGCGGGCACCTGGCCGGCGGGCACGGCAGTGGCGACCCTGACGTTGGAGGCCACGGTCACCGCGAGCTCCACGGTGCTGCCCAAGGTCTTCTCGCTGTCCAAGAACCTGCAAGGGGTCGCCGGCGCCGCCTCGCCCGCCGTGCGCGCGCAGCCCACGAGCCTGGTATTCCGCGTGGCCAAGGACGGATCGGTCTCACCCGCGTCCATCTCGATCGATGCCTTCCGCCAGAACACGACCGATACCGTGTCCTGGGCGACGTCCCCGGCCATCACCGGCCTGAACGGCACCACGGGCCTGACCAAGACGATCTACCCGTCCACCACCACCCCGCACATGGGGTCGAACAATGCGGTGGCGATCACGATCACCTGCGGCGCGCTCACGGACTACCTGACCATCGTCAAGGTCTACGAGGGATCCGACGCGGTCACGGCGATCCTGTCCAACGAGGCCCACACCATCTCGGCGGACGCCTCCGGGGGCTCGCTGAACCTGACTGGCGCCAGCACCACGATGAGCGTGCTGATCGGCGCCACCGACGACTCGACCAACTGGACCTATGTGACCAGTGCGTCGAGCGGGGTGACCATCTCTGGCACCAACACCCGAAACGTCGCCATCACCGCGCTGACGGTTGACGTGGGCACCGTCACGATCACGGCCAGCAAGGCAGGCTACGCCAGCATCGCCAAGGTCTTCACGGTCACGAAGTCGCGCCAGGGCATCACTGGCGACGCGGGGCTGCGCGGATCGCTGACCATGTACAAGACGGTCTCCGGGGTGGCGGCCTGGTCGGACACCACGGCGACGAACCGCATCCTCGAGATCCTGGGTCTCACGCAAAACGGCGACACCACCAAGCTGCGCTTAGGCGACGAGGTCACGCAAGCCAACCCGACCTGGTCCACGCCGTGGGCCACCACGAAGTATTGGAGCGGGTCGGCCTGGGTGGATCCGGGTGTCGTGATCAACGGCAACCTGCTGGTGCGCGGCACCGTGTCGGCCGACATCATCAATTCGACGTCCTTTACCTTCGGGTCTGGCTACAACACCACCTTCAAGTTCGGCAACGACTCGCTGGGCGCCTTCCGGATGGAGCGCACTTGGGGCGCGGCTCGCCCGACGGTGGCCGCCATGTACTTGTGGGACAACACGTCCGACTCGTGGACGCACGCCGGCAGTGGCGCGAGCTATCAGCAGCTGGTGTGCTACGGCAAGTTCGAGAACGCGAGCTTCGTGAACTGGGGTTCGCAGAACTCCAATGTCAATCAGGTCTAC